>ENA-UPTB01000046-UPTB01000046.1-human-gut-metagenome-genome-assembly--contig:-NODE-46-length-108252-cov-24.797042_pt1 | contig 108252 bp, 106 predicted proteins | sample MGYA00250046_ERZ773369 | MGnify/ENA primary metagenome ERZ773369 (study PRJEB29103, sample SAMN06111938) | human gut metagenome | biome: human gut; feature: ankylosing spondylitis patient; material... | reverse complement strand
GAAGCGACGCTATAGGCGTAGACGCAAGTAAACAGATCGGTGCAAGTGCACGAAGTGCCTCCTTGTACCGATAGCTACAATGTGCAGGTGGTTGCGTGCGCTGTCAACCCCTCTGGGCGGTTTATCCGCCTTGGGTTGACTGCCACGCATCCGCATGCCATATCTTTGCGTATGCTTTGATGATTATGTGTAAGGTAGGTGTGAGTATGAAGAGGTTACTGTATTTATTTAATCAGTTATTATCGTTGGTAAATAATGCTTTGCGTTTAGCGTTACGGTTGTTAAGGTTTTAAGTATTTTGAAAGGTGGAATGTAAAAATGAAATATCAAGGTTTATTTTTAGATGAAGAATTAGATCGCTATGAGAGTGATAGTTTATATGATGAATGCCGAGGTTGTTTAAATCGGATTTGTATAACAGATGATAAGTCTGAGGTTTTAACAATGTTAGCATCTTTACAGGTTAAAGCTATGTTGTTAGGTAAAAATACGTTTTTGAGGATTGATCGAGAATCAAAAGAAAATGATATTTAAAAATGTAGGTGTAAAGGTGTAAAACTTTATTTTAAAGATTTAAAAATGTCATATAAAATCTAGGCTTTTTGCTACCGCTGGGGGGCTTGTCCCCAGCGGTGTAAGCGAGGTGTAAAAGGTGTAAAAAGTGTAAAAATGATTAAGGGGAAAAGATAAGGGAAAAAAGAAAGTGGGGATAAAAAATGGGAGTTCCGAAAAGTTTCAAGACATGTGAGATAGTTCAACAACTTCGCTTTATGTCTCGTGATCAAGTTGAGAGCGGCTTGGATCACAATGCAGTGAAAGATTATGCATTTATCCTGCATGATATAGATACAAATGCGGACGGATCGCAAAAGTTACCGCACTGGCATATAATGATACGATTTAAGGATAGTGTGCCAACCAGTAGCATCTGTAATTGGTTTGGAATACAGCCAGAAAGAATCGGAAAAATTCGTGGTAAATTTGCGGATGCTCTGGCATATCTTACGCATTCAAATGCGCCGGAAAAGGCACAGTATTTAGAAGAAAATGTTGTCTCAAACTTTGATTTTGTTGCAGAAGCCGCGGCGGCTCTTGCTAAAACAGCCTCGAGAAAGCGCAAGGATGAACTGATAGAACTAATTCAGAGTGGAGTTATTCGTGAGTATAATTACACGGATTATATATCTGCTACAGAATATGATAGATTCAAAAAGAGTATAGATAATGCGTTTGCATATCGCAAGGATGCACTTATGCATATGGATAGAAATATGACGTGTATATATATCTTTGGTGAATCGTCTTGTGGAAAGACGACATACTCTAAACAGCTTGCTATTGAGAAAGGTTACAGTTTTTATATATCGTCTGGTAGTAATGATCCGTTAGATGGGTATCGCGGCGAAGATTGCTTGATACTTGATGATGTGCGACCAGAAGACTTCAACGTATCGGATTTTTTGAAGATACTTGATAATAATACTCAATCGACAGTAAAAAGTCGCTATAGGAATAAGATGCTTGAATGTCAGCTATTGATACTTACTACTTCCATGAGTATGCCTGTGTTTTTCCGACGGCTGATCGGATGCAACACTGAGCAGATCAAGCAATTTGAGCGGCGTTGTGAGTTATATGTTGAAATGTCGGAACAGACTATGAAAACGTACATATATCAACGAAAAAGTGGCAAATATCAGTATGTTGATACTTATGCAAATCCTGTATCTGCACAATACAAAAAGGTTGACCGATCACATGATGAATGTGTGGATCGTGTGCAGGCTCTTTTAATGCCGGAGCGTGTCGCTACTAGCTATGAATGTGGATTTAACGACGATCCCCCTCGTGATGTGGTGTTAAAGTTTGAAAACTGGGAACAACAAAAATTACCAAATATTTCCAGTAAATAATCGGTGGATTAAATATTATAATAAGCATAGGGAGTTTACCTTATGCTTATTTTTTTTTTACAGAAGAAAAGGGAAAAAGGTGATTAAGTGGGAAAAGGGTATAAACATTTGACTAGGTATGATCGCGTGACGATTGAAACCTTGCTTAATACTGGAAAGAGTGTTCAGTACATAGCGGACTATCTAGGTGTTAATCGTTCAACGATATACCGGGAAATTAAAAAAGGTACATATACACATTTAGACAGTGAATGGATAGAAACAAAAGCGTATAGCTGTGACCTTGGACAGGCTGTTGCAGATGAACGAAAAACGCACCTTGGCAAGGCTTTAAAGGTAGGAAGCGATATAGCTTTTGCAGATTTTATCGAAGATAAAATAATAAATGCCCGCTATAGTCCATCTGCCGCACTTGCAGAAGCATCTGCAAAGTTTGATACTAAAATCAGTGTTAGAACATTGTACCGATATATAGATAATCATGTGTTCTATTTGCTTGATAGCAGTTATCTTCCGATTAAAGGCGGTAAGAAGAAAAAGAAATATAAGAAGCCTGTCCAGAAGCGTAAGTCTGCCGGAACTTCGATAGAAAAGCGACCTGCGGAGATTTCAAAACGTACTACTTTTGGTCACTGGGAAATGGACACAGTGAAAGGTAAACAGGGCATAACAAAAGGTTGTTTTCTTGTTTTAACTGAAAGACTTACCAGAATGGAGATTGTTCGCAAACTCTCAGATCAAGGCTCTGGGTCTGTAGTTGAACAGGTCAATGAATTAGAACGTCTGTGGGGTGATCGTTTTAAGGATGTATTCAAGTCAATCACTGTAGATAATGGCGTTGAGTTTTCGGATGTTTCCGGCATTGAAACCTCGCCGGATGGAGTGCATCGTATAGATTGTTACTACTGTCACGCTTATAGCAGCTATGAGCGTGGTAGTAACGAGAACAATAACCGCCTTATCCGTCGTCATGCTCCAAAGGGTACAGATCTGGACCAGTATGGTGATAATGATGTTTTGTATATACAAGACTGGATAAATGACTATCCTCGTAAAATGTTTAACTGGCGTACCAGCCGGGAATTGTTTACAGAACAATTACACGCATTGAAAATATATGATAGTCCAATTTAAGGCAACTTGAAAAAAAGTTGCCTTAAAACTAAAAAATTTGTTGCACTTCTATTGACAAAGTATAAAAATAGAAAATAATAAAATTTTTTGTTGACGTTTTAATAATATATGTTATAATTGACTTCGTGCTTAAATAATACCCAAACAGTTGTTATTTTATTAGCATAGTACACAACTGGAGGGAGGTCAGGTGAGAGAATGTCAAATGTAATAGTTAAAGAAAACGAAACATTAGATAGCGCTCTTCGCAGATTCAAGAGAAATTGTGCGAAGGCTGGTATCCAGCAGGAGATTCGTAAGAGAGAACATTACGAAAAGCCAAGCGTTAGACGTAAAAAGAAATCAGAGGCAGCTAGAAAGCGCAAATATAAATAATCTATAGTTTGGATTAGTAAATATGATTTTTTTGAGTACCGAGCAATCGGTACTCTTTTTTTACGCGAGCAACGAGCCAAAGTCCGTGCTTGCACGAGACCTTGGCGACTGCCGCGATACCTGATAGGATTTTCCTATCAGGTGCGTAAAACTGTTTACACGAAAATCTGTGCTTGGCTCACTTACGCAAAAAAAGAATATATAAAACGTATGCGAAACAATTAGGTATGATGGTGCGGCGTAAGAACATGAAAAACGCAATTAATATTCTTGCAATAATCTTTGCCTGGGGAGCACTGATCTTAAGTATTTTTGCATTTGGCGATATGACCGGAAATATATTAAAGGCAGTTACCTATGGATTGATTGTAGGAAATGCCGTTCTGGTTAATTTTATCTGTGTCCATAATCTTAAAGAGAATAAAGAGTAAGTCATAATCTGATACCCAACCAACATAATATAGATATAAAGTCAGTTTGGTATCAGATCATGCAGCTTCCATTTAATCATAACAGTCTATATGATGTGCCTGATGTCACACCGGACATTAAAAAAAGTTCGTCTAAAATCACAATTCATGATAACCACATTATCTATATTGAAAACTATAAATGTATTATATCCTGTTCAGATACTCAGATCCTTGTTAAAACTAAAAAGAATACCATATCGATAAATGGAATTTGCTTGAAAATTGAATATTACTGCCCGGAAGAACTGAAGATATCAGGCAATATTCTATATATCAATTATGAATGATAATGTTGTGTACATAGAAGGGAGAAACCGGATGTTTGATATTATATTAAGGTATCTGTATGGCTTTGCAAAAATTCATCTTCGCGGCATTCATATCAACCGTTTTGTTAATCTGTGCAAAGCGAGAGATATTAAACTTTGGGATCTGGAGCAGAAAGGGAATGAAATCTTCTTTTTTGTTGCCTCTAAGGATATAGCGCACTTAAAAGAGCCGGCACTCAAAACCGGAAGTGAAGTCGAAATTCTGAAAGAATATGGTATCCGACAGTTTATTCGAAAAAATAAAAAAAGAATTCCGTTTGTGATTGGGTTTATCTTGTTTACAATTCTGGTCTATATACAATCGTTATTTATATGGGAAATTTCCGTTTCCGGTGAATCAGATTATACATCGGATGAGATACTACAGCATATCAATGAATATTATGTGCAGACAGGAACTCCGAAATCAAAAGTAGATTGCGCCGAGCTTGAGAAGAACCTCCGAAAAGATTTTGAAGATATCGCATGGATATCATGTGCGCTTACAGGAACAAAGTTGTCTGTAGAGATTACGGAAACATTGAATGTATGTACAGACACCTCCATGAAAGGACCATGCAACATCGTTGCATCAAAGAACTGTACGATCGCAGAGATCGTAACCGCTTCCGGTACACCGGTGGTTAAATCAGGGGATGACGTAAAAAAAGGGGATGTCCTGATATCCGGAGCTGTCTATCTGTATGATGACAATAACGAAGTGATGGATACAAATTATGTGTCGGCAGAGGGAGAGGTTTATGGCATCTGCGTGTATCATTATGATGAAAGTATACCAAGAACAAATTATGTGAAAGAGTATACCGGAAACAAGAAAAAATATTATTCCTTTGGATTGTTAAAGTATGATTTTACCCCTTATGTACCGAAATGTCCTTATGATACATTCGACCGATTAAGTGATGAGAAGAGATTACATATAGGAAAAAATCTTTATCTGCCATTTGAGATAAAAAAGACTACAGTCAAAGAATACACATTGATGATGAAAAAATTGTCCGAAAAAGATGCTACAGATAAAATGCAGGAAAAATTAAATCACTATATTGGCAATTTGCAAGAAAAAGGGGTGCAAATAATAGAAAAAAATGTTAAAATAACATGTAGCGAGGACGCATGCCATGCAGTTGGAGATATCACTGTAAAACAGCTGATCGGTGTCCCGCATGAATTACAGATAATAAGTGAGGAGCAGACACTTGAGTGAATTCAGCAAATCAATTACTGTTATGTCCGAATACGTTCAAAATGTATTTGGACAATTTGATGTACATGCAAAAAAAATTGAAAAAGCATTTCATGTTTCCATGATCCTGCGCGATGATAAGCTGAAGATTTCAGGAGAAGAAAAAGACGTGGAGCAGGCGGTTCATGTACTAATCCAGTTATTTGCAGTTGCAGCCAGAGGTACTGCGATTGATGAACAGAAGGTCGATTATACGATAGCCATGTCTAAGGATCATCCTCAGGAAACACAGGAAAATATCGCTGAGTTGGATCGGGATATCATTTGTCATACGATCAACGGCAAACCGATCAAACCAAAAACACACGGACAGAAGGCATATGTAAATGCAATCGATAAATCCATGATCGTATTCGGTGTAGGTCCTGCCGGAACCGGTAAGACATATCTGGCAATGGCGAAAGCGATCACTGCATTCAAAAACGGTGAAGTGAATCGTATTATATTGACACGTCCGGCGATCGAAGCAGGCGAGAAATTAGGTTTTCTGCCCGGCGATCTGCAAAGCAAGGTCGATCCTTATTTAAGACCGCTTTATGATGCACTCTATGAGATCATGGGACCGGAATCTTTCGCTAAAAATATGGAAAAAGGATTGATCGAGGTTGCCCCACTTGCGTATATGCGAGGCCGAACTCTGGATAATGCGTACATCGTGCTTGATGAGGCACAGAATACAACTCCTGCACAGATGAAAATGTTCTTAACCCGTATCGGATTTGGATCAAAAGCCATCATTACCGGTGACCTTTCCCAGAAAGATCTTCCGTTTGAGACAAGATCCGGACTTGAAGTTGCACTGACGGTTATTAAAAACATCGAAGAAATCAGTGTTTGTCATCTGACAAGCCTTGATGTTGTGAGACATCCGCTTGTACAGAAGATTGTCAATGCCTACGAAGTGTATGAGGAAAAGCAGAACAGACAGAAGAAAAGATCCGATCAGACAAAGCATGAGATAAGTGACAGCAAGCGTTACGGAGATAACCGCAATAATAAGAGAAAAAGGTAAGGATGTACAATGTCTTTAAATATTGAAAATGAATTTGGAGAGATCCGTGTGCCTGATTACGAACATGTAATAGAGACTGTGATCGGACAGGCGCTGGATTTTATCAAATGCCCATATGAATGTGAGATTTATGTATTACTCACAGACAATTCGGGCATACAGACTATCAATAATTGTCAGAGAAATATCGATGCACCTACAGATGTGCTGTCATTTCCTCTGATTGATTATAAAGAACCCGGAGATTTTAGTGTTGTAGACGGGGATACCTGTGATTATTTCAATCCGGAATCAGGAGAACTGATGCTTGGAGATATTATTATTTCCATGGATCGAGTATATGAACAGGCAAAAAGTTACAATCACTCGAACACCAGAGAACTGGCATTTCTGGTTGCACACAGTATGCTTCATTTATTTGGTTATGATCATATAGATGAAGAAGAACGCAAACAGATGGAAGATCTTCAGGAACAAATACTTAATGAGAAAGGATACACAAGGGATTATGAAGAAAACTAAATATGCAATTGCATTAGCAGCATTAGGAGTTTTATCACTTGGTGTTATGGGATGTGGAAAGAAAGAGGCATCAACAGAAGCAACCACAGGAACCACAACGACAGAAGCAACAACAGAAGCAACTACAGAGGCAGCAACAGAAGCTCAGCATGAGGGCGTGTACAACGACCTGACCGGAGAATGGGTTACAGACCGTACAGAAGAATATGGCCGCCCGATCGCAGTTATGTTAAATAACATTTCTGACGCAATGCCACAGTGTGATATAGGAAAGGCAGATATTGTTTATGAGATGAAGGTAGAAGGTGGAATCACACGTTTGCTTGGAATCTTCAATGATTATTCCAATCTTGAAAAACTGGGTTCAATCAGAAGCTGCCGTCCATATTACGTAACAGTTGCTATGGAATATGATGCTATCTACATGCATTATGGTCAGTCTCCACAGGGAGAAGATAAGCTTGCAAGCTCAGGGATCAATAATCTGAGTGGCTTAAGCTCAGAAGGTGGCGTAACATACTACAGAGCATCTGACCGGGTATCTCCACATAATGTATTCACAGATACCGAGAAGATCAAAGCCGGAATCGAACAGAAGGGCTATGAAACAAAACACAGCGACAGCTTTGAAAGTGTATTTTCATTCAATGATGAGATCACAACACCTGCCGGTGGGGAAACCGCTAACGAGATCAAGACACCGATCAGCAACTATACATCACCTTGGTTTGAATATCATGCTGATGATGGCCTCTATTACAGATTCCAGTATGGCGGAGAACAGACCGATGGAAATACAGGCGAACAGCTTAAGTATGAAAACGTCCTGATCCAGTTTGCTCATTATACAAGCATTGACGATCACGACAGACAGCAGCTTGATCTGGTCGGTGAAGGCACAGGTCTTTACGCATCAAATGGTGTGATCATTCCTGTAACATGGAAAAAATCTTCTGAAAATGCTATAACAAAGTACTACACAGAAGACGGCAATGAATTAAAACTGAATCCGGGAAAAACATGGGTAACTGTTTTTGAAAAAGATAAAGCAGACAGTGTAACCTGGAACTAAAATTTAATCAGACTTTTAAGATGTCTGTTATATCGGTTATGATATGGCAGGCATCTTTTTGTATATTTAGCCGTAAAATGCAGATAATCACTGATAAGAGGTGATTATTATGAAAAAAGTGTTTTTTTTGATCGGTGGAGCGGTGTTACTTTTTTTATTTGCATTTTACTGTTCATATTCGATTTATAAGAATTCTCGTGGATGCAATGATACAACGAAAGGACAGTCTAATATCGAAGAATATATCTGGACGATTGACAGAACAGATTCAGAAGAAACCACGGATGCGGTTGACAGGGTAGAGACGGTTGAAACCATATCAAAAAAAGAAAACTCTGAAACAGAAGAAGCTGCAGAAAAAGACTATCATTTTCTGGTCAGTGATCTGAATGGTTATGTTGCGGTTTTTACAGAAAAGGGAAGCTTATATGAATTTACCGACATTCGGATGGATCAATTGGAAAATGATATGAAAAAACGAATAGAAAATGGAATAAAATTTCAAAAAGCGAAAGAATTATTTACTTTCCTTGAATCATGTTCCAGTTAATGCTAGAATATGGGATGATTTAAAAGGAGAGAACAAATGATATATGATATGATTGTTATCGGTGCGGGAGCATCCGGCATGACAGCGGCTGCCTGTGCAGCAGATCCGAATATGATTTCAGATAAAAAGACTGATCCGGCATCGAAAAAACAACTTAAAATTCTGCTACTTGAAAAAAATAAAAAGATCGGGAAGAAGATCTATGCGACAGGAAACGGAAAGTGTAATATCGCAAATCAGGCATTTGATATAAACTGTTATTTCAGTAACAATGAGTTTTTCCCTTATAAGGTAATCGCTGCGGATGATTATAAAAAAGTAATTTCATTTTTTGAACAGGTGGGTGTATTGGTATCAGATGAAAATGGATATTATTACCCGATGTCCAGACAGGCTTCGACTGTTGTATGGGCATTTAATGATGTTCTGAAAAAGAATGAAATCGAGATCCATACCGGAGAACAGGTTGCAGAGATATCCATAAACAAGGATCATATCTATGAGATAAAAACAGATCATGCCGTGTATCATACAAAAAATGTTGTTCTTTCATGTGGCGGATCGGCAGCCCCGGCTCTTGGAGGAACAGATGCCGGTTTAGATCTGCTGGAACAGTTAGGCGTTCCTGTTTATCAGTTCCATCCGGCATTATGTAAGGTGAAATGCACAGAAGATATATCTGAATTATCAGGTGTTCGATGCAAAGCAGGCGTTTATGTTGAATGTGGAGAAAATTCGACTTCTGATCACGAGAAGGAATTTGGCGAGGTACAGTTTACTGATACCTGTATCTCCGGCATTGTCGTATTCAACCAGAGCCATATCATCGGTGAAGCCTTAGAAGCCGGCGAACATGTCAAGCTCCACATTTCACCGATACCGACGATGAATAAAGAAGATGTATTAAAGTATCTGAGGACATTTGTAAAGAACAATCCTGAGCGGAATATTCAGGCCTGTCTGAACGGTCTGGTGCATGAAAAGCTCGGATCCTATATAATAAAAAAATGCGGCACAGAGAAAAAGAGTGTGCAGCAATTATCAGAAAAAGAACTGGTAGAGCTGGCAGGTATACTCTTTGATCTACGGTTTGAGATCACGGACACAGCAGAGTTTACAGAGGCACAGGTAGCACGCGGAGGAGCAGACACAAGATTTGTAAATCCTGAAACAATGGGATTAAAGATGGTTCCCGGATGTTATGTTACAGGAGAACTATTAGATGTAGATGGTAAATGCGGCGGATACAATCTTATGTGGGCAGTTATCACAGGAATGAAAGCAGGAAAGAGTATATATGATTCGTATAAATAATATCAAATTAAAAATCGACTATACAGCAGATGATATAGAGGCTGTAATTAAGAAAAATCTGAAGCTTTCGTATGTGCCTGCATATAAAATTGCCAAATTATCGATTGACAGCCGTAAAAAAGATCAGATCCATTATGTGGCAGCTGTAGATATAATTTGTGACAACGAAGAAAAGATATTGCGAAAAGTTCACAATAACAATATTATGTTAACAAAAGAAACGATATACCTGATACCGGAGCCGGGAACTACGCCGATGCAGTATCGACCGGTTATTATCGGAAGCGGCCCGGCAGGTTTGTTTGCAGGACTTTTTCTCGCAAGAGAGGGCTATCGACCGATTATTCTAGAACGTGGTATGGCGGTTGATGAACGAACAGCCTGTGTAAATGGATACTGGAAAAAGGAACATCCGTTAAATCCAAACTGCAATGTTCAGTTTGGGGAAGGCGGAGCCGGAACATTTTCTGACGGTAAATTGAATACCGTAATTAAGGATAAATCAGGAAGAAGGACTGCGGTTCTTAAGACATTTGTCGAATTTGGTGCAGATCCGTCAATCCTATATGTGAATAAGCCTCATATCGGTACAGATGTGTTGTTGACTGTAGTCAAGAATATCAGAAATGAGATTATAAGGCTGGGTGGAGAGGTGCGATTTGAGCAGCTTGTAACAGATATAGAAGTGATAGATTCTGAGACAACGCTCTTACATATAAAGAAGCTTTTGAAACCGGAAGACACATATGAATTAAAAAGCAATGCGGTGATACTTGCAATCGGTCACAGTGCAAGAGATACCTTTGAAATGCTCTATAAGCGTGGAATTCCGATGGAACAGAAGCCGTTTGCAATGGGACTCCGGATCGAACATCCAAGAGCCTTTATCAATGAAGCACAATATGGATATCATCCCGATTATGAAGATTTACTGCCGACAGCAGATTATAAGCTGGTGCATCAGGCAGCAAACGGACGGGCGGTCTACTCCTTCTGTATGTGTCCCGGTGGTTACGTTGTAAATGCATCCTCAGAATCCGGAAGGATATGTGTTAATGGTATGAGCTACAGTGACCGGAAAGCGGATAATTCAAACAGTGCGATCGTTGTGAATGTTACGCCGGAAGATTATCCGGGAGATCATCCGCTTGCCGGTATGTATTTTCAGAGAGAGCTTGAAGAAAAGGCGTATCAGGCAGGAAAAGGAGCAGTTCCGGTACAACGTTTCGGTGATTTTAGAATGAACAGAATGTCTGAAATAGCCGGCAAGATCAAGCCTTGCATAAAGGGGGCTTATACGTTTTCCAACCTGAATTGTTGTTTGCCAGAGTATATCAGAGATGCTATAATAGATGGTGTTTTGTCATTTGACCGGGTGATATCCGGTTTTGCAGATGATGATGCAATATTAAGCGGCGTGGAAGCAAGAACATCTTCGCCGATAAAGATACTACGCGATGCAGATCTGACATCTGCACATACTTGTATTTATCCCTGTGGAGAAGGTGCAGGTTACGCGGGAGGTATAACATCCGCAGCCGTTGACGGAATAAAAGTTTTTGAGGCGGTTATGTCGAAATTTATGATACCGGAAGCATCAACCGGAAATCAGAGAATGTGAGGTTTCAGATATAAAATGGAAGATCGTTTATACTTAAAAAATAAAAAAAGAATCGTGATCAAGATCGGTTCATCTTCATTGATCCATGAGGAGACGGGTGGGCTTGATTACATAAAACTTGAAAAACTGGTACGGATCATCAGTGATCTGAAAAATCAGGATAAGGATGTTGTATTGGTATCCTCCGGTGCGATCGGTGTTGGTTCGAAGTCGTTAGGTCTTCAGAAAAAGCCAAAGACAACATCACTCAGACAGGCATGTGCAGCAGTTGGACAGGGACAGCTCATGATGGTATACCAGCGCCTGTTCTATGAATATCACCAGATTGCAGCCCAGGTTCTTCTGACATTTGATGTAATCACATCTCAGGAAAGAAGACATAACGCTGTAAATACTTTTAATGAATTATTACAAATGGATGTTATTCCTGTAGTTAATGAGAATGATACAGTTGCAATTGAAGAAGTGGATATAAACTTTGGAGATAATGATACCCTTTCCGCTATCGTAGCCAACATGATTAATGCTGATCTTTTATTATTATTGACAGATATTGATGGCTTGTACACGGACGATCCGAGAAATAATCCGAATGCAACATTGATCCCTGTTGTAGAACGTATCGATGATAAGATCAAAGCAATGGCAAAGGGCGCCGGCTCCGGATATGGAACCGGTGGTATGACGACAAAGATCTCTGCCGCGAAGATTGCTGCAAATTCAGGAGCGGATATGCTTATTTTATCAGGTGATGATATAGGAAATCTCGGTCGGGCATTAAATGGCGAATCTGTCGGAACCTTATTTAAAGCATATAAAGAGCCGAATTTTGATGTCGTAAGATACATTACACATAAGGAATATCTGCAGTAGCAATGGATATAGTGTATACCATTGTATCATATATAAGATGGTATCTGATCAAACAGAAGCAGTATACGATTCAGAAATAACAGTAATGAACAGGTGAATAAGAATGGACGAAAAAAAGATCGCAAGAATCAATGAATTATATAAGAAATCCAAGACTCCGGCAGGACTTACGCCGGCTGAAAAGGAAGAACAGAAAAATCTCAGACAGGAATATATTTTTGCCATGAAGCAGAATCTGAGAAGTGTATTAAATAACATTGATATCAAAGAACCGGATGGTAGTATTACCAGACTGGAAGATATCGATCCAACAAAAAAAGTATGATGGAACAGACAAAAGCAGAACTAAGAAAACAATATAAACAAAAGCGGCGTGCCTTAACACAGGAGCAGGTGACCGCTGCTTCAGCACAGATCAGGAAGCGATTTATGAATTCAGATGGATATAAAGACTGCAATCATCTGCTGATCTATGTCAGTCAGGATAATGAAGTGGATACGATCGAGATTATAAAGCAGGCACTTACAGATGACAAAATCGTTGCTGTGCCAAAGGTATACGGAGATCATATGCATTTTCATCGGATTCATGGAATGAGCGATCTAAAGGTAGGTGCATATGGCATCTTAGAGCCTGTCGGCTGTGATATGCTTCATCCGACGGAAGGAATTCTGATCGTTCCGGGAATTGTATTTGATAAAAACGGACATCGAATCGGATATGGTGGAGGATATTATGACCGTTATATGAAGCTTCATCCGGAACTTACTGCGGTTGCATTTGCCTATGATTATCAGGTGTTGCCGGAGATTTCATGCGAATCATTTGACGAAAGGCCGGATCAGCTTCTGACTCCGTCAGAGATATACAGCTTTATGGAGAACAATAAATATGATTAATGAAATTGATAAAAAAATAGATACAATCGATATAACAGAACCTTGTCCTGCCGAAGAACCATTTCGGCAATATTATTTTATAAAAAAAGCAAGGGGGTATTACCGGGAGCTTGCGAAAAAAGCAGGAAGAAACCTGACCTGCTCGATCCAGACCTATGGATGTCAGATGAATGTAAGAGACTCCGAGAAGCTGACCGGTATTCTGGAAGAAATCGGATATACAAGCAGTGATTCTGAGGATGCAGACCTTGTTATATATAATACCTGCACAGTCCGTGAGAATGCGAATCGAAAAGTCTACGGACATCTTGGAATCATGAAACATGACAAAGAGACACATCCAGATAAGATGATCGGGCTTTGCGGATGTATGATGCAGGAACCGGATGTTGTAGCTACAATTCAAAAGAAATATCGATTTGTAGATATGGTATTTGGCACGCATAATGTATTCAAACTGGCTGAAATCTACTGCAACCGTATCGAAGCCGGCGGACAGGTAGTGGACATCTGGAAGGATACCAATCTTGTTGTGGAAGATCTTCCGGTTAAGAAGGAATTCCCATTTAAGTCCGGTGTCAATATTATGTTCGGATGCAATAATTTCTGTACATATTGTATCGTGCCATATGTCAGAGGCAGAGAACGCAGCAGACAACCGGAGGACATCATAAGAGAGGTTAAGCGGCTTTCAGAGGAGGGGGTAAAAGAGATCATGCTCCTTGGTCAGAATGTGAATTCTTATGGAAAGACGTTAGAGAAACCGATGACATTTGCCGAATTATTGCAGAAGGTGACAGAAGTTGATGGAATTGAACGTGTTCGTTTTATGACCTCCCATCCAAAGGATCTGTCCGATGAACTGATCGATGTGATCGCGGCAAATGAAAAGATCTGCCGTCACATCCATCTTCCGATGCAGTCCGGCTCATCCAGGATATTAAATCAGATGAATCGTCGCTATACAAAAGAATCTTATCTGGAATTAGTAGACAAGATCCGCAGACAGATTCCTGAAATATCACTTACAACCGATATTATTGTCGGTTTTCCCGGAGAAACAGAAGAAGATTTCTTAGAGACAATGGATGTAGTGAATCGGGTAAGGTTTGATACAGCATTTACATTTATATATTCCAAGCGCACCGGAACACCGGCGGCAACATTTGAGGATCATGCAACAAAGGAAGAGATCCAGAACCGTTTTGACCGCCTGATCAAGCGAGTATCAGAGATCAGCGGTGAGGAAATCTGCCGTTATAAAGGTCAGGTCATGCCTGTACTGATTGAAAGCGTCAGCGAACAGAATCCGGAACTCTTAACCGGTCGTCTGTCAAATAATATTCTGGTACATTTTAAAGGTGATCCGTCTATGATCGGCGAGATCCGGGATGTTTCGCTGGATGAATGTAAAGGCTTTTATTATATGGGAAATCTTGTATAAACCGAATTTATAGAATAGGGGTAAAAAACAGTGGCAGCTTTAACACCAATGATGCAGCAGTATATGGAAGTGAAGAATCAGTACAAGGACTGTATATTATTTTACAGACTTGGTGATTTCTATGAAATGTTTTTTGATGATGCCCTGACCGCATCCAAGGTTCTTGAGATCACTTTGACCGGAAGGGACTGCGGACAGCCGGAACGTGCACCGATGTGTGGCGTTCCATATCATGCCTGCGATGTCTACCTAAATAAGCTGATTGAGAATGGTTTTAAGGTAGCAATCTGTGAACAGGTTGAAGATCCAAAGCTTGCAAAAGGCATAGTAAAACGTGAGGTTATCCGGGTGGTAACACCGGGTACAAATATGTCAAATGCAATTCTTGATGAAACAAGAAATAATTATCTGATGAGTATTTTTGAAAACGATGGTGCATTCGGAATCTCACTGGTAGATATCACGACCGGCGAGTTTAAGACAGCGAGAGTTCCATCCTTATCAAAGCTTACGGATGAGATCAACAAATATTCTCCTGCCGAGATCATCGGCAATCATTCTTTCATGAATTGTGATCTGGATTTCGTTTATCTGAGGGAGAAAATGAAAATTTCCATTTCTGAAGCGCCGGAGCATTATTTCAATCAAATGCTATGTGAAGATGCAATTATGAGGCAGTTCGGCGTTAATAATATGGACGGGCTTGGACTGAAGGATTTCCCTGACTGTATCTTATCCTCCGGAGTCCTGCTTCAGTATCTGCATGAGACACAGAAGAATTTCCTTGCACATATCAATCATATCGTGCTGTATTCCATCGACGATTTCATGATTCTTGATTCCGCAACCAGAAGAAATCTGGAGCTTTGTGAGACACTTCGTGACAAGCAGAAACGAGGTTCTTTGTTATGGGTATTGGATAAAACCAAGACAGCAATGGGTGCGAGAATGCTTCGAAGCATGATCGAGCAGCCTTTGATATATAAAAAGGATATCGAAGCAAGACTTGATGCAGTAGAACAGTTAAATAATGATATGATCAATCGTGATGAAATGCGGGAATATCTGAACCCGATCTATGATCTGGAGCGACTGATGACAAGGATTTCCCTACGATCCGCAAATCCACGCGATATGATTGCATTTAAGACATCCCTTTCATATCTGCCGTATATCAAACAGCTTTTACAGATCTATCCGGATGGGCTTCTTGCAGATATTTATGAGAAAATGGATGAATTACAGGATATTTATGACCTGTTAGAGCGTTCGATCAACGACGATCCTCCGATACTGATCCGTGAAGGCGGTATTTTCAAGGATGGTTATCTGGAAGAAATTGATACTTTAAAATCGGCAAAGACAGATGGCAAGACATGGCTTGCAGAATTGGAGGAACGGGAAAAGCAGAAGACAGGAATAAAGAATCTTCGCATCAAGTTCAATAAAGTATTTGGCTATTATTTTGAGGTGACTAATTCCTATAAGGATCTGGTACCTGAATATTTTATAAGAAAACAGACACTTGCAAATTCAGAACGATATACAACAGAAGAACTGGACAATCTTGCAGGTTCGATTCTTGGTTCTGAAGATAAATTATATGCACTGGAATATGAAACCTATATTGCGCTCAGAGATAAGATTGCGGGTGAGATCCTGCGTGTGCAGAATACAGCAAGACAGATTGCTTTATTAGACTGTCTCTGTTCGCTGTCATATGTGGCATCTGCCAATCAGTTTGTTCGTCCGGAGATAAACGAAGATGGTGTAATTGATATCAAAGAAGGTCGTCATCCTGTCGTTGAGAAGATGATGAACAACGGTATGTTCATATCAAATGACACCTATCTGAATAATTTTGAGAGCAGGATATCGATCATAACCGGACCGAATATGGCTGGTAAATCCACCTATATGCGTCAGACGGCACTGATCGTTTTAATGGCGCAGATCGGAAGCTTTGTTCCTGCTGCTTCAGCAAATATCGGTATCTGTGATCGTATCTTCACCAGAGTAGGGGCATCCGATGATCTTGCAAGCGGGCAAAGCACTTTCATGGTAGAGATGAGTGAGGTTGCAAATATTCTTCGAAATGCAACGAAGAACAGTCTGCTGATCTTAGATGAGATCGGACGAGGAACCAGTACATATGACGGACTTAGTATTGCATGGGCAGTTGTGGAATATATCAGTAACAGTGAACTGCTTGGAGCAAAAACGTTATTTGCCACCCACTATCATGAGCTGACAGAATTAGAGGGTAAGTTATCCTCTGTAAATAACTACTGTATTGCAGTAAAAGAAGACGGTGATGATATCGTATTCTTACGAAAGATCGTAAAAGGCGGAGCGGATCGAAGCTATGGTATTCAGGTTGCTAAGCTTGCCGGAGTACCGGATATCGTGATCGATCGTGCAAATGAGATCTGCAACCAGCTTATCGATACGGATATAACGACGAAATTAAAAGATATCAAGATAACAAATGATTTTCATAAAAGTGCTTCCGATACCCAGATGTCATTTCTGGCAAATCCGGAAGAAAGTGCTATTTTAGAGGAGATCAAGAATGCGGATCTATCCAACATGACACCGATGAAAGCATTGTTATACCTGAATGAATTACAGGAGCGAATCCGTTAAGGAGAACCTATGATTAAATTACTGGATCAATATACAATTGATAAGATCGCAGCCGGTGAAGTGATCGAGCGTCCCGGCTCGGTTATAAAAGAATTAGTGGAGAATTCCATCGATGCGGGTGCAACCGCGATCACCATCGAGATCAAGGAAGGCGGAATGAGTTTTATCCGTATCACAGACAATGGATGCGGTATCTCAAAAGAAGAAGTCCCGGTTGCCTTCCTTCGCCATGCAACCAGCAAGCTTCAAACGGCGGATGATCTGTTAAAGATCGCATCCTTAGGCTTTCGTGGCGAGGCGTTATCTAGTATAGCCGCAGTTGCCCAGGTAGAGCTGATCACCAAGCAGGAAGATGCGCTTACCGGAACCAGATACCAGATCCATGGCGGAAAAGAGATCTCAAATGAGGAAATCGGCGCACCGCTTGGTACAACGATCGTTGTAAGAAATCTGTTCTATAATACACCTGCCAGAAAGAAATTCATGAAGACGCCTGCAACAGAGGGCTCGTATATTTACGATCTTGTCTGCCGTATGGCAATGTCACATCCAGATGTTTCATTTAAGTTCATTATGAATGGGACAGATAAGCTATTTACATCCGGCAACGGCAGACTAAAAGAGATCATCTATCATATATATGGTAGAGATATTACGAATAACCTTCTGGAGATCAATGCAGCAAATGATCAGGTAAAGATCACAGGATATCTTGCAAAACCGAGTATATCCAGAGGTAACCGTTCATTCGAGGATTATTATGTGAATCAAAGGTATATAAAGAGCAATATATTAACAAAGGCAATCGAAGATGCATATCGTACCTTTGTTATGGTTCATAAATTTCCATTTACAGTTATCAATTTTGAGATTGATCCATCTCTGATCGATGTGAATATCCATCCTGCAAAACGGGAATTGAAGTTCATAAATGAACCGGATATGTATGATTTTACTTATATCAGCGTTAGAAAGGCCCTGTTATTTAAAGAGTTGATCCCGATTGTTACACCGGGAAAGGATATGCGGCCGGAGACACTGGCAGAACGCAAGGTGGAGAAGCGCCCGGAGCCATTCGAAGCTAACAGGAGAGCCGCAGAGCTTCCTCCGCAGCCGGCAAAGCCAGCGCAGCAGAAAAAGCCAAGCATGCCATTGCAAACGGCATATTCAGGTATATCTGCTCAACCAACGCCGACAATGACAAGTGGTGCATTAGGTCAGACAGCATCTTCCATTATGCAGTCAACGCCTGAACTTGCTGATGTTCAGTCAAAGCCGGATAGAGCAGACCAAACAGATGTTTCAAATATACAGGCGAAGTCAGAGCAGCCGACACCATCTGTTACGATGGAAAACAGAAGTAGCTCGCCGGTTGAAATCCAATATTTGAAAGAAGATAACCAGTCTGGTAAAAATATCACAAATAATATGGTTGCTGAAAATATTGTTCCGTATTTGACACAACCGACAAAGGCAGCATTAAATCCTGCTGAAGCGAGTGTACAGACTAACGAAACATCAGAACAGAAGAAACAAGAACCGATCACCCCGGAAGCTAAGGTCAAATACGAGCAGATGGATATGTTTGAAGATAAGTTTCTGACCCCGGAAGCTAAGAAAAAGCACAGGATCATCGGACAGTTATTTAAGACATACTGGCTGATCGAGTATGAAGACAAGTTCTTTATCATGGATCAGCATGCCGCACATGAAAAGGTAAAATTTGAGGAATTAATGGCAAACTATAAGAATAAGACAGCCATTCCACAGTACCTGATGCCGCCTGCGATCGTATCCTTGAGCGGAACAGAATCAGAGTTCTTACGGGAAAATCTGGAATTTTTCCAGAATCTGGGATTTCAGATCGAGGGCTTCGGAGGAAAGGAATATAAGCTGTCAGCCGTTCCGGCAAATCTGTTCGGACTTGACGGCAGGGAATTGTTTCTGGAATTTATCGGAGAGTTATCCGAAAACGGACAGAAACAGACGATCGACACCTTTATCAGCAAACTTTCCACAATGGCGTGTAAAGCTGCGATAAAAGGGAATACTTCCATTAGCTTTAAGGAAGCAGACAACCTGATCGACCAGTTGATGAAGCTTGAAAATCCATATACCTGTCCGCATGGCAGACCAACCCTGATCTCCATGACAGAGACAGAACTGGAAAAGAAATTCAAGCGAATTGTTTAGTATTAAATGTTATATAGAAACGGAGCAGCAAATGAAGCCTCTTGTTATATTAACCGGACCGACAGCCGTAGGTAAAACAAATCTGTCGATCAGTCTTGCAAAAAGAATAAATGGTGAGATCATTTCTGCAGATTCCATGCAGGTCTATCGAAAGATGGATATCGGAACTGCCAAGATCATGCCGGAGGAAATGGATGGAGTTCCCCATCATCTGATCGATGTATTAGATCCGAAGGAGCCGTTTAATGTTGTATTATTTAAAGAACTTGCAACAAAGGCGATGAATGAGATCTATGCCAGAGGACGGATACCTGTCATTGTCGGCGGAACCGGCTTTTATATTCAGGCAGTTTTATACGATATTCATTTCGATGAAAATGACGATGATAAAAGCTACCGTACTTATCTGGAACAGCTTGCGGAAAAACATGGAAATCTCTGCATTCATCAGATGCTTGAAAAAGTGGATCCGGCGTCAGCCGCAGCCATTCATTATAACAACCGCAAACGTGTGATCCGGGCATTGGAATTCTATAAAGAGACAGGAATCCCGATCTCCGAACATAACGAGAAAGAATCCAAACGGATTTCTCCATATAATTTTGAATATTTTGTGTTAAATGATGCAAGATCAAAATTATATGATAGAATAGACAGGCGAATTGACATCATGGTAGAACAGGGATTGATCGAAGAGGTAAAGGCATTAAAGGATCAGGGATATACAAAAGATCTAATATCCATGCAGGGACTTGGATATAAAGAGATCCTCGATTATCTGGATGGTGTAACATCTCTGGATGAAGCCCTCTATATCTTAAAACGTGATACCAGACATTTTGCCAAGCGTCAGATCACATGGTTTAAGAGGGAAAAAGAAGTCACCTGGGTGGATAAGAGTGAATTCACATCAGAAGATACCATTATGGATTTCATGCTTGAACAGTTGCGGTCAAAGGGAATTATTTCATAAAATAAAATGGAGCAGATAAAATGAACACATTATTAAAAGATTATTATACATCCTTACACATTGATGAACGGGTATTTGATTACTGTCAGAAGATTGAAGACAGCTTAAAGGACCGTTTTGCAGCGATCGATGCCATTTGTGAAATCAACCAGATGAAGGTCATCAAAGCCATGCAGGATAATCGTCTGGCAGAAGCGCATTTTGCAGGTTCCTCCGGATATGGTTATACCGATGACGGACGAGATGCACTCGAACGGATCTATGCAGATGTATTCCATACGGAAGATGCGCTGGTCCGTTCTCAGATCACCTGTGGAACACATGCGATCTGTACGGCGTTATTTGGTAACTTAAGACCGGGAGATGAACTGCTTGCAATTTCAGGAAAACCATATGATACGATGGATGAGATCATCGGACTTCGCCCTTCACCGGGTTCTTTGGCAGAATATGGTGTTACATACGCCCAGGTTGATCTGACACCGGAAGGAGAGTTTGATTTTGAAGGAATCCGAAATGCGATCAATGAACACACAAAGCTTGTGGAGATCCAGCGTTCCAAGGGTTATGCCGTACGTCCGACTTTATCCTGTGAGAAGATCGGAGAAGCAATCGCTTTTGTAAAGAGTATCCGTCCGGACATCATCTGTATGGTAGATAACTGTTATGGCGAATTTGTGCAGGATAAAGAACCAACAGACTATGGCGCAGATCTGATCGCAGGTTCCCTGATCAAGAATCCGGGTGGCGGACTGGCTCCGATCGGTGGTTATATCTGTGGTAAAAAGGAATATGTGGAAAATGCCGCATACCGTCTTACAACTCCGGGACTTGGCAAAGAGGTTGGTGCATCTTTAAATAATACAAAGGCTTTTGCACAGGGCTTATTCATGGCTCCATCGGTTACGGCAAGTGCTTTAAAGGGTGCGATCTTTGCTGCAAATGTATATGAAAATCTTGGTTTTAAGACAGTTCCGAATAAGACAGAGGATCGTTTTGATATCATACAGGCAGTTGAACTTCAGACACCGGAACGTGTAGTTGCCTTCTGTGAAGGGATTCAGGCGGCTGCACCGGTTGACAGCTATGTAAAGCCTGTACCATGGGATATGCCGGGATATGATTCTCCTGTCATCATGGCGGCCGGTGCATTTGTATCCGGTTCTTCAATTGAACTTAGTGCGGATGCCCCTATGAGAGAACCGTATGCTGTATATTTTCAGGGAGGACTTACCTATCAGCATGCAAAATTTGGAATTGTAATGACATTGCAAAAAATGGTAGAAAATAACCTTATAGTGTGGTAGATTATTTTAGAACAAAAGCCGAAAAGGAAAAACGGTAAATACTCCTTACCGATTCGTGGAGAGACGGAGACGAAGGAGGAAAAATGAGATCAGAATTTACAATGAAAGATATGGCGGAATGTGAACGCCCATATGAGAAATGTCTGTCGGAAGGTGCAGCCGTCTTATCAGATGCGGAACTTCTGGCAGTTATACTTCGATGTGGAAGCAGACATGGGAATGCTTTGTTGACTGCGCAGAAAATATTAGCTGCACACCCGGTTCATAAAGGAATCATCGGATTGAATTATCTGTCGGTTGATGATCTTATGAATGTTGATGGTATCGGAAAAATAAAAGCAATTCAGATGCAGTGTATCGCTGAGTTGTCCAGAAGAATGGCAAGATCAGAACACCGGTCAGGAGTTACCTTTGGTAATCCGAAAAGTATTGCAGACTATTATATGGAGCACACCAAATATTTGTGCAAAGAACAGGTATATGTATTAATGTTTGATTCAAGCCATCATTTGTTAAAAGAGTGTCGACTGTCAGAGGGAACGGTCGATCATGCAGTTGTATCGCCGAGGGATATTTTTATTGATGCATTAAAATATCAGGCTGTATATATCGTACTATTGCATAATCATCCTTCAGGGAATCCGGAACCCAGCAACCCGGATATTCTTCTGACCAAGCGTGTGGAGAAAGCGGGAAAAACACTGGGGATACGTTTATCGGATCATATTATATTAGGGAATAATTGTTTTGTCAGCCTGGCAGAAAGAGGAATCATAGAATGAGACGACGTAATCGTAAAAGAATAGAAATTACACCAAAATATTTTTTGCTGGCACTTACAATCTTGTGTGTGGTGCTGATGGTTACTTCTTTATTTTTTGACGGAATGATGTCATCCGTCAGAAATGTAACTAATACTTTTATTGTACCGATGCAAAAGGGAGTTAATACAGTAGGTACATGGGTTGAATCCAAGGTAGAAGCCTTCCACAATTACGAGAGTGTAGTAACTGAAAATGAACAGCTTAAGGAGAAGATATCTTCCTACGAAACAAAGCTTGCGCAGTATCAGCAGGATTCCTATGAGCTTGACCGGCTTCAGAAATTATATGAATTAGATGCTCTTTATACAGATTATGAAAAGACCGGAGCCCGCGTAATCTCAAAGGATACCGGCAACTGGTTTAATGTCTTTTATATCGATAAAGGTACAAAGGATGGCTTATCTGTTGGATGTAATGTCCTGTATGGTAACGGACTCTGTGGTATCATAACAGAAATCGGTGAATCCTATGCAAAAGTTCGTACGATTATTGATGATACATCAAATGTTAATGCCATGATCCTTCCAAGCAGATCCATCTGTAATGTGTCAGGAAGTCTGACGAATTACGCAGACGGATATATGATTGCTGAAAATATTGATAAAGATGCCGAAATATCGGAAGGAGATCAGGTTGTAACATCCTATGTCTCAAACAAATATCTTTCAGGTATTAATATTGGTTATGTGTCAAAGGTTGAGAGTGATTCCAACAATCTGACGAAGACTGCCTATATTATACCTGCTGCCGACTTCTCAAACATCGAAGAAGTACTCGTAATTTTACAGACTAAGAAAAATATCACGGATTAACAGAAAGAAGTGTAACATTGAAAAGAGTAATAATACTTGGAATATTAATAACAATATGTTTTGTTTTGCAGACTGCCCTTTTCCCGTTTCTTGAAATAGCAGGTACTGCACCGGATCTTATGCTGATCCTTACTGTTTCCTTCGGACTGATGCGGGGAAGAAAAGAAGGTATGCTGGTTGGGTTTTTCTGTGGTTTTTTATATGATGTATATTTTGGATATGCCATCGGACCATTTATGATCTTATATATGATTCTTGGCTATTGTAACGGTTTTTTCCACAGACTTTATCTGGTAGAAGATGTTCTTCTTCCAATAATTATAATCTTAGTTGATGATCTTATTTTTAATTTTGCAACCTATGTAATTTTCTTCCTTATGCGGAACAGACTGGAGTTCGCAACTTATTTAAAAGATATCATATTACCCGAAATGATCTACACAGCGCTTATCACGTTGATCGTATTCAAGTTTTTTGCATTTGTAAATAAGGCATTGAAAAAAATGGAAAAAGCAAGTGAATGATCCGGCAATTGTCTGATCATATGATCGTGAAAGGAACGTAAGAATGTTTAAAGAATTTTTCAGTTTGATAAAAGAATCAATAATTGAACATGTCAAGCATCGTCTGTTTGTTGTAACAGTCTTGTTTCTGGTTCTATTTGGAATACTTATATATCGTTTGTTCGATCTGCAGATCGTAAATGGTGAAAAATATCAGGAGAGTTTTACTTATAAATCCGTAAAGACAGTAGCGGTAAAAGCGACCAGGGGAAATATATACGATTGTAACGGAAAGCTTCTGGCTTATAACGAAGCATCCTATACTTTATCTTATATAAGTGGAACGGACCTGACGGAAGCGGCTGCCGCAAAGGAAACGACTTCGAATGAATTGCGTAATGACATAGTATATAAAACTATTCTGATCCTTGAACAAAACGGAGATAAGATGTCAGTGAGTCTTCCTCTGAAGTTAACCTCGAAGGGCTTTGAATTTACTGTATCCGGAAATACGTTAAATACTTTTTTAATGAATGTATATGGTGCAAGCTCTGTCGACAGTCTGACAGAAGAGCAGGCGTCTTCAACTGCCGATGATATATTTAAATATATGCGTGGAAAAGATTTATTCAATATCTCCGAAACATATTCCGATGAGGCGGCATTAAAGATCCTCGCGGTACGATATGAGATATGGCTGAATCGTTACCAGCAGTATATGTCTGTTCAGCTTGCTGATGGTATCAGTGAAGAAAGCTATGCAGCAATCAAAGAAAATTCGGATGAACTTCTCGGCATGGAGGTAAGTGTTGAATCACATCGTGTATATAATGATTCTGTATATTTTGCTCAGATCATAGGTTACATCGGAAATATCTCCAATGAGGAACTGGAAAAATATAATGAGACTCTGGATGATTCAGAAAAATACAGTGCAAATGATATGGTCGGTAAAATGGGACTTGAAAGTGAGTTTGAATCTTATCTGCGCGGCAAAGATGGATATCAGAAGATGTATGTCGATAATATGGGTAAGGTGATAGAAATGATCGATTCCAAAGATCCTGTCGCAGGTAATGATATCTATTTGACAATTGATTCTGATCTGCAAAAATATTGTTATAATGCGCTTGAAACAGAAATTGCATCCATTCTTCTTGCCCATATAAAGAATGTAACGACATCCACGGATAAGGATGATATTCCGATCACCGATGTATATTTTGCTTTATTTGATAATAATGTTATAAGCATTGATGACCTTGCGGCAAAAGATGCATCTGAACTGGAACAGTCCATTAATTCTTACTTCCAGTCCGCAAAACAAAATACACTTTCAAGACTGGATGATATATTAAACGTCAGTCATACTCCATTACATGATCTGACATTACAGTATCAGGATTATATGGAATTTATCTGTGAACAGTTAAGTGAGATGGGAATTTACAACCCGAGCAAGATTGACAAATCTGATGCTGCTTATGTTTCGTATATAAACAACAGTATTTCGCTGTGCGAATATCTGAAATATGCGATCAGCCAGGGTGCCATCGACATCTCCGGCATATCAACAAAGAGCGATTATTATGATACAGATGAGATTTACAACGTACTGACAGAATATATCTTAAAAGAATTTGAAAATAATACCAGTTTCGACAAACTTGTTTTTAAATATATGATAATATCAGGAGAACTTACAGGAAGTCAGGTAATTAACCTGTTATATGACCAGGGTATCCTTAATACGGCAACAGACGCAGATTATTCTGATTATAAAGCCGGTGTTATGGGAAGCTATGACTTCATATGTAAAAAAATTAAAAATCTTGAGATTACTCCGGCAATGCTGGCACTTGATCCTTGCTCCGGTTCAATTGTCGTTACGAATCCAAATAATGGGACAGTTAAAGCAATGACAAGTTATCCAAGCTATGATAATAATCGTCTTACCAATATGATTGATGCAGATTATTATTCGAAGATTACGACAGACAAAACAACACCAATGTACAGTAGGGCAACTATGCAGCAGACAGCGCCCGGTTCTACATTCAAAATGATCACCGCATTTGCCGGTATGAATGAGGGCGTTATCGGGGTCAACGATGTGATCCAGACCAAAGGATACTTTGATAAAACAGAGACACCTGCTAAATGTTGGATTTATCCGTCTGCACATGGAACAATCGGTATATCTAAGGCAATTGAGGAATCCTGTAACTATTTCTTCTATGAACTTGGATATCGGATGGCAACAAAAGATACAGGAACCTACAGCGATATCACCGGTGTGGAACGGCTTCAGAAATATGCAGGTATGTTTGGATTTGACAGCACATCAGGCATTGAACTGCCTGAAAGTAAACCTCAGATATCAGATGCGGATTCGATCCGTACTGCGATTGGACAGGGTACGAATAACTTCACTGCAACTCAGCTTGCCCGGTATGTTACAACCCTTGCAAACAGCGGCACATGTTATGACTTAAGCCTTGTTTCAGAAATAAAGGATATTGATGGCAATGTTGTATATAAAAATGAGCATAAGGTTCATAACCAACTTGATTTTCCTGCAGAACAATGGAATGTTGTAAGACAGGGTATGCGACAGGTTGTTTCCGTTCATACAAGCAGCAGTGCACTGATCAATCAGATCAATGTCGCAGTAGCAGGCAAAACAGGTACTGCCCAGCAGAGCGAAGCCAGACCGAACCATGCGTTATTTGTATCATTTGCACCATATGAAAATCCTGAGGTAACGGTTACAAGTGTAATACCATTTGGATATTCTTCCGGTAATGCAGTCGAGCTTTCAGGTCTCGTATATGCATATTTGTATGATCCTGATGTTCTTGAGAATACAACTATTACCGGTAACAATGCACTTTCCGATTAAATTCCTGATTGAATATAACAATTTGGATATCAGATACACCAGATAAAAGAGCCTTGGTTTGCAGGCATTTTATTATGATGAGGGATTGAATATGAATACCGACGTTGTTATGAAGGCAAACAGCCATGGAATACGTATCATTCTGAATGAAGATAATTCAATGGAACAGATTCTTTCTGATATCAGAGAGAAATTATACAGTCAAGAAGTATTTTTGAAAAAAAGCGGAAGAGTACCGGTTACATTTGAAGGGAGACTGTTATCCTCCGGAGAAGAGGAACAGATCCTATATGAATTGAATCATCTTCCAAATACCGAAGTGGAATTCTGTCTGGAAGCTTCCAAACAGGATCTGTGTAGTCAGATTGATATTCCACCTCACAGAGCAAAGAGTCCACCTGAAAAAAAACAGGTCAAAAAAAATGTTCAAAAGAAATTGTCTGACAAACAGTTTTCAACAATAGAAAAAAAAGCATTACCACCGGATATATTTAAGAATGATACGATTCAGTTTTTTTGCGGGAATTTACGAAAAGGTCAGACGTTGGAGGTAAAAAAGAGTATAATCATACTCGGAAATATAGAGAAAAAAGCAACGATTATTTCGAATGGAAATGTCATTGTTCTCGGAAAACTTTCAGGAAACGTGATTGCCGGACAGGATCACTTAAAAAACAGATTTGTTCTGGCCCTTCAGATGGAGCCGGTTCATATAAAGATCGGTTCAGCTGTTTATAATAAAACAAAACAGAACCGAAAACAATTTCATACAGATGATGCGATGATGGCAAGCTGCGAAAATGGACAACTTCTTTTTCAGGCGCTGTCACAGACTTCACTTTAAGATAAAATTTCAAAGCATATTTTAAAACAGGAAAAGATATTGACGGAGGTGTTTTATGAGTGAAGTAATTGTTGTTACATCAGGAAAGGGAGGAGTTGGCAAGACAACTACATCAGCCAACATCGGAACCGGACTGGCAGGGTTGAAAAAGAGAGTCGTTATGATAGATACCGATATCGGTCTCAGAAATCTGGATATTGTCCTTGGACTGGAAAACCGGATTGTATATAACCTTGTTGATGTTGTAGAAGGAAACTGTCGGTATAAACAGGCTTTGATCAAGGATCGGAACAACCCGGATCTTTTTCTGATGCCATGCGCACAGACAAGAGACAAGACTGCAGTTTCACCGGAACAGATTATAAAGCTTGTCGACGAAATGCGGGCTGATTTTGATTATATTATTATCGACTGTCCGGCCGGAATCGAACAGGGATTTAAAAATGCTATTGCCGCAGCAGATCGTGCCATCGTAGTTACTACACCGGAGGTATCTGCAATTCGTGACGCGGATCGTGTTATAGGATTATTAGAAGCAAATGAAATAGACAAGATCGACCTTATCATAAATCGTATCCGTTATGATATGGTGAAAAAAGGTGATATGATGTCTGTAGATGATGTTGTCGATATCCTTGCAGTAAACTTGCTTGGGGTTATACCGGATGATGAGCAGATTGTTATTTCAACGAATAAAGGAGAACCACTCGCGGGAAGTAATACCATATCAGGAAATGCTTATATCGATATTTGCAGACGGATACTTGGTGACAGCATTCCTCTTACAGATTTTAATGTTTTTAAACGAAAACCTTTTAAGCGTTTATTCAGAAAAAAACATGCATAAAGGGGTGAAGTTTAATATTATGAAAGAAAACAGAGCAGTATCGAATGTGATAAGCTATAATTCCGGGCATTATGCCAGAGAACGATTAAAAAATATATTAATGGCTGATCGAATAGGTTGTACTCCGGATGTCGTAACAAGAATTCGGGATGATATGCGAAAATGCGTTGCGGCCTATGTTAATATCGATTCAGCAAATATGACAGTACAGCTTTCGGATTCATTTATCATTGCACGAATCCCGGTTGTAGGAATACATATGAAAAAGGACAAAGAAAAAGATGAAACACATGAAACAGATGGACATGTCAACGGAAAAAAAATACAGTCTGATCAACTATAATTTTAAGCTTGTATTATTTGTGATCGCAGCTATGATTATGGGAACAATCACAATCTGCAGCGTTCGACCGGATTTTCAGACGAAACAGTTGATCGGTGTAGGCGCATGTGTAATTGGAATGATCATTGTATCATTGATCGATTACAATTTTATATGCAAATATTATATGATCCTTTATGCGGGAAATATACTTTTGCTTCTGCTAGTTCTGTTGGTCGGTTCCGGAGGAGGAGATCAGGGCGTTCGCCGTTGGTTCTATATATCAGACTCTTTCACAATACAGCCATCAGAATTTGCTAAAATTATTTTGATCATTTGTACAGCAGTTTTTCTGGAAAAAAACTACGAAGATTTGAACACGCCAAAGGTACTTGCAAAGCTTGCGGTATTTTTGGCTGTTCCTGTTGGTCTGATCGTGGCAGAACCCGATTTGTCTACCTCGATCTGTATTATGGTCACACTATTTATTGTTATATTTGTAGCAGGACTCAGTTTGAAACTCATAGGTATTATGATCCTGATTCTTGTTCCATGTTTTGGTGGATTTATCTGGTATATCCAACAGGAAAATCTGCCTCAGTTTTTGAAAACTTATCAGATTAATCGTATTCTGGGACATATATACGGAAGTGAATATGGTGCATCCTCCGATCAACAGGATAATTCAGTTATGGCAATTGGTTCCGGTCAATTATCTGGTAAGGGTATTAATAACTCAACCGTAGCAACCGTTAAGGATACGAACCTGATATCTGAGCAGCAGACAGACTTTATCTTCTCGGCAGTAGGTGAAGAATTAGGTTTTATTGGAAGTGTGATTATTATTGCAATTTTATGCCTGATAGTGTTACAATGTATTCGGGTTGCTAGGCACGCAAAGGACAAAAAGGGTATGTATATAGCAGCGGGAATCGGTTCACTGGTTGCTTTTCAGACATTCATTAATATCGGAGTTGCAACTGCGTTATTACCGAATACAGGCCTTCCGCTTCCGTTTATCAGTTACGGACTTAGTTCTCTTGTAAGTATGAGTGCCGGTATTGGATTGGTATTAAATATAAATCTGCAAAAGAAGAAATACTAGGAGGAGAGTTATGAATATAGGGTTAATAGCACACGATGCGAAGAAAAAACTGATGCAGAACTTCTGTATTGCTTACAGAGGAATTTTAAGTAAAAATGATTTATATGCGACAGGAACAACGGGACGATTGATTGAGGAGGTTACCAATCTGAACGTTCATAAATATATTGCAGGACATTTGGGTGGTGAACAGCAGTTAGGTTCACAGATTGAGAACAATGATATTGATATGGTTATTTTTCTCCGGGATCCTTTGCATCCAAAGGCACATGAACCGGATATCAACAATATCTTTTTATTATGTGATATGCATAATATTCCGCTTGCAACAAATCTTGCAACTGCAGAGCTCCTGATCAAAGCTTTAGACCGAGGAGATCTCGACTGGCGGGAATTTTATAAATAATTTGGAGATATAAAGATGAAAAAATTGACAAAATGGATGGCAGTCATGCTGATTCCCATTCTTGTTTTATCCGGATGCACAAAAAGAAGTTATGATACAAGCAATCAACTTGCACTTGGAATATCTGAGAATCTGCCTTTATACAGCTCTGACAGCTTTGGTGACCAGTATACAGTCATTCCCGATGGAGAGGCTCTTGCTGATGAGAACTACAGTGCGGTTAAGTCGGCAGTTTTGATAAATGACTCAACAAAAAAGGCTTTAGTTGTACATAACGCACATGATCGTATTTACCCTGCAAGCATGACTAAATTAATGACAGGTCTTCTTGTTATGGAAAGTATCGAAGACGGAACTTTATCTTTAGATGACACGATTACATTATCACATACTGTTACATTTCAGGAAGATAATGTAGGTGTGAGCGATCTTACAAAAGGATGCTCTGTAACAGTAAAGAATCTGTTATATGGCCTTTTGATTCGTTCATACAACGACTGCGGTGTTCTGCTTGCAGAAAAGATTGCAGGAAGTGAGGATGCATTTGTTGAGAAAATGAATGAAAAAGCATTTGAATTAGGTGCTACAAATACGCATTTTGTGAACTGCCATGGATTACATTCAGACGATCATTATACGACTGCATATGATCTCTATCTGATCTTTTCAGAATTCATAAAACATGACATGGCATATCTGATTGATTCACTCGATTCATATGATTTTACATATACAGATGAAACAGGTGCAGAGAAAAGTGTCACATTACAGGCAACAAATGGTTATATATCCGGTGAGTTTAAATTCCCAGAGGGGTATTCGTTAGGTTCCTGGAAATCCGGTACGACCACAGCAGCCGGCAACTGTCTGATCCTTGAATTTGTAAAAGATGATACAGGTGATAAATATGTTGCTGTTATTGCCGGAGCAGAAGACAGGGATACGTTATATAATGATATGACTATGTTAATTAATACTGCAAAATAAACAGCTATCTGAGTGGACATTTTGTCCACTCAAAATATATAACTGTTTTAATATAATTCAGGAGGTTTTATTATGATTCAGATTATTACAGGTGATAAGGGTAAAGGAAAAACAAAGGTTCTGATTGACAAGGTTAACAATGAGGTAAAAGTTGTAACAGGTTCTGTTGTCTTTATTGATAATAATAACAAGCATTTATATGAGCTCAGTAATCGCGTCAGAATGATTAACTGTACAAACTACGAAGTGGATAATCTGGAAATGTTTGCAGGCTTTATTCTTGGTATTATTTCTCAGAATAAAGATATTGAAAAGATTTATATTGACAACTTTACATCTGTAACATATGTAAAGCCGGAGCAGATCAGCTATGCTCTTGATCTCATGAACAAGATCAGTGAAAAATATAACATCGGTATCGTTCTCTGTTTTGCAACAGACAGCTCCGAAGTTCCTGATACATATAAGGACAATATCATTGCCGCATTATAATAAAAATATACCTGCGAAGGGTACTGTGTCTCTGATTCAGGATCAGTACACAGACTAAAGGAGATATATATGACTTCCATAAAAAGAAAAGTCAGGAAACGACAGCCTGTCAAGATCAGTTTCGGGTTTATCATTTTTGCGATCATGTTTATATATATGCTGATCCGTATCATTATATCAATGAATGATCACGACCTGAGTGTATTTCAGGTAGAAGAAAGCAGCTATGATACTAACTTTACTGTTCCGGGGCTTGCTGTTCGAAAAGAGACATTGAACTACAGTTCAACCTCCGGCTATATCTGTTATTATATCCGGGATGGCGAAAAAGTAGCAAAAGGATCCAGTGTATATTCTGTTGATGAGACAGGTTCTATGTATGATGCACTTTATGAAGTACAGAACAGTAACAATACTTCATTATCAGCAAACGATTATAATGATCTGAGTAAACAGATACAGATTTTCAAAACTGGATTTTCGACTTCTGATTTTTCAGAAGTATATGAATTTAAAAATACAATTGATAATAAGGTTCTTGAAATGTATGAGGATATGGCTTTAGAACAGTTATCCTCAGACAAATCATTTGATTCGACATTTACAGCGGTTAAATCATCGGCCAGTGGAATTGTATCCTATTATATGGATGGTTACGAAGACTTTGATATCAACAATTTATCGGCTGATGATTTTGATAAAACCAAGTATTCAAAAGAATTGTTAAAAAAAAGCGATATTGTTGAATCCGGAAAACCTGTATATAAGATTATTGATGATGAGGACTGGAAGATTGCTGTCATGCTTACAAAAGAAGAATACAGCAAAGTAAAAAAAGATGAACATGTTCGATTTCGAATCAATGACTCAAGTAAAAAGATTTCAGCCAAATACGAGACAATTGAAAAGGATGGAAATTATTTTATTATCATTGACATAAGCAGATATCTTGCTGAATATGTTTCAGAACGTTATCTGAATCTTACATTTATCTTCTCCGAAACAAAAGGACTTAAGATCCCAAATTCAGCGATTGTTGAAAAAGATGTTCTTATGATACCGGTCGGATATCTGTCCGGCGGAAGCGGAACGACGGAAAAGAAATATTTTAACCAGATCGTATTAACAGAGGATGGCTCAACTTCGGTTGTACAGATATCCCCTACTATATATTTTACAGATGATCATTTCTGCTATGTTGATCCGGCAGATATCAAGGAAGATGCGGTTCTCGCCGCAAATGAATCGGATATCACCTTTAATGTATCAACAGCGGGAATCTATAAGCTAAAAGGTGTTTATTGTATCACACAGGGAACAGCGCTGTTCAAACAGATCGATATAACCGTAAATGGAGATGATTATTCAATAATCGATCCTAATACAGCATATGGAATATCAGCATATGATCGTATTGTACTGGATGGTACATCTGTAAAGGAAAACCAGATCATATATTAGGAGTGATAGAAAAATGTTAAAAGAAAACTATGAGTTAGTAGATCAGAAGATTACAGAAGCCTGCAAACGGGCAGGCAGAGACAGAAAAGATGTTACACTGATCGCAGTCAGCAAAACAAAGCCTTTAAGTGATATTGAAGAACTGCTTGCAGAGACAGACGCTATAGATTTTGGCGAGAACAAAGTACAGGAACTGGTTGATAAGTATGAAACCGTTTCCCGCAAAGTAAACTGGCACATGATCGGTCATTTACAGACAAATAAAGTAAAATACATCGTTGATAAGGTCTGTCTGATTCATTCTGTTGATTCGGTAAATCTAGCTAAAACGATTGAAAAAGAAGCTGCAAAACACGATGTTATAGTTAAGGTATTGATTGAGGTAAATGTCGCCGGAGAAGAGAGCAAATTCGGTGTTTCTGTTGAAGATACGGAAGATCTTATTATGCAGATCAAGGATTTTCCTCATATACAGATAGAAGGTCTGATGACGATCGCGCCGTTTGTTGATGATCCTGAGGATAATCGGGTTCATTTCCGACGCCTGAGAGAATTATTACTTGACATCAATTCTAAAAACATTGATAATGTCCATATGAATGTCCTCTCGATGGGCATGACAAATGACTATGAAGTTGCCGTTGAGGAGGGTGCCACTATGGTCAGAGTGGGTACAGGAATTTTTGGTGCAAGAAACTATAATATTTAAAGGAGAACCATTATGGCAAAGAATGGAAAAAAAAGCTTTCTGGATTATTTTAAAATAAATGACTCCAGCGATGAATATGAAGATGATTTATTTGATGATGATGAATATGATGACGATGAAGATGATTTTGATGAAGAATATGAGCCAAAGCCAAAGGCTGTAAATGGAAGATCATCTGCATCTACATATACAGCAGCTGCTACACAGAGTGCCGGCGCTGCTGCTAAAAAATCAAAATTTGTAAAACCGGCAAAGAATACAGCTACAGCTTCCAATAATACAAAGCTTGTTTCATTTAACAACAGAAGTCAGGGCGGTTCCCAGCAGGTATTTGTTATTAAACCGGATGAATTTGATGATGCACAGATGATTATTGATCATTTAAAAGGCGGACAGGCAATCGTGATCAATATGGAAGGAATGGAATTATCTACAGCACAGCGTATCATTGACTTTATAGCCGGTGCATGTTATTCCCTTGATGGATCGTTACAGGCAATTTCCGGCAATATCTTCATTGCAGCTCCGGCAGATATCTATGTATCCGGTGACCTCAGAGAAGAATTATTGAATGATGCATTCTTGTCTCCAGAATTAAGCAAGTACTAATAAATGACTAAATTATAATCTGCACTTGCAGATTCTGAAGGTATTTTAAGGGAGGATTACAAATGCTTACACCTGTTGATTTACAACAAAAGAAATTTCAGCATGGTATGGGGTATACCAAAAAAGATGTTGATTCATTTTTTGATATTGTTATTTTGAGTTATACAGAGTTGTATAAATCAAATGCTGAACTGACCAATCAGGTCAAGACACTTACAGATAGTCTGGTACATTACAGGACTACAGAATCAAAGCTTCAGAAATCACTTATGCTTGCAGAGAAAAACGCAGAAGAAGCTACAAAGAATGCAAATGACAAGGCCAAGATTATTGAGAACGATGCAAAAATCAAGGCAAATAATATTGTTCATCAGGCAAGAGAAGAGTTAGAAAGAATTGAAGACAGTATTGAGGGTATTAAGCAACAATACAGAGATTACACGATGGCATTTAAGAATCTGATGGATTCACATCTTCAATTTCTTGCAACGAATCCGATCAACGAAGAATTAGGTGTTGATTTTGATGAAATTATGAAGGATGCCAAGTATTTCAATGGAAATAGTGCAGCATATGCTCCTGCAGGTTCTGATGGTGAAGGGGCAGGTTCAGGCAGTTTTTCTACTTTCAGTGGCGATCCGCAGGGACGTGAAGAATCTACACTTGGCGGAGGAGGAGGTTCCGGTATGGGAGATTCCACACTTGGCGGATCATCCGGAGGTAATCTTTCAAGTGATTCTTCAGTATATACAAAGAATCTTGGTGGCGGTTCTTTCGTAGATCCGTTCAAATTTAAAAACCAGTAAATCTAAAATCAGATAACAAATAAAAATTCCCTGCCTGAATATTGTTTCAGACAGGGATTTTACTGATAAATGTAAAAAATCATAGAAAGGAAATCAGAATGAAAAAAAACAGTATATTTGCAATCGTAAGTGTATTCTTACTGATTGGTCTGGATCAACTTGTAAAATTCCTGATCACAAGCCATATGGCGTTATCCGATACAATACCAGTCATAAAAAATGTATTTCACATCACCTATATCCAGAATCGTGGAGCAGCATGGGGTAGTTTACAGGGAAAACGTATCTTGCTATTAGCTGTTACACTGCTTGTACTGATATTCCTCGTATACTTTTATATTAAAATGTTAAAGATGGATAAATATAAAGATCTCAGGATCCTGTTTTTATTTGTATTTTCGGGCGCAGTTGGCAATATGATCGATCGCATCCGCCTTGGTTACGTTATAGATATGTTTGATTTCCGTCTGATTAATTTTCCTGTCTTTAATGTTGCCGATATCTATGTAACTTGTAGTATGATCATTCTGCTTATCCTTATCTTGTTTAAATATAAGGATAATGAACTGGAAGATTTGTTTGGAGGGTCTAAAAAGGGCTCTGATCAAGAATAAATATATGGAAACTTATAATATAGAAGCAGATGAAAACTGGACAGATAAGCGAGTTGACAAGGCCTTAGCCGATTATTTTGACAATTATTCACGCTCTTTTCTGAAAAAGCTGTTAGATGATGGGAATATACTGGTGAATGATAAAAAAGCAAAACCAAGTCTGAAAATCGCGTCCGGTGACAGAATAGACATTACGATTCCGAGTATTGCATCCGTTGAGATTGAACCGGAGAATATTCCACTTGATATCGTATATGAAGATGAGGATATTATTATTGTAAATAAACCAAAGGGAATGGTTGTTCATCCGGCTCCCGGGCATTATTCCGGTACACTTGTGAATGGCTTAATGTATCATTTTAAAGATTCTCTGTCAGGGATCAACGGAGAACTTCGCCCCGGTATTGTCCATCGAATAGATATGGATACAACCGGGCTCCTTGTTGTCTGTAAAAATGATGCTGCTCATAATTTTCTGTCAGAACAGCTTGCTGTCCATTCAATCACAAGAAAATATTATGCAATCTGTTTTAATTATTTTACAGAAGATGAAGGTATCGTTGATCTGCCTATCGGAAGACATCCGACAGATCGAAAAAAAATGGCAGTCAACTATAAAAATGGTAGAAATGCAGTAACTCACTATAAAGTTCTGAAAAAACTAAAAAACAATTTCTGCCTAATTGAATGTCAGTTAGAGACAGGAAGAACGCATCAGATTCGTGTTCATATGTCATATATTAAGCATCCGTTGTTAGGAGATGCCATATATGGACCTAAAAATCAGCCATATCATCTGCAGGGACAGACACTTCATGCCGGTGTACTTGGTTTTATACATCCATCCACAAAAGAATATGTAGAATTTTCAAGTGAACTTCCTGAGTATTTCCAAAAGTTGTTAAAACAGTTGGAGCTTTAAATGTCTGAGGATTGTAAAATCTCATTTCTAAAAAGATATTCGTTTGAATATTCTTCCATTAATTTATTAAATTCGTTTTATATTATTTTTAGATATAAAACGAATTTTTTGATTTACATTTTTTTGTGGAAATGTTATAATTTTTATTATAAAAAATAAACAATTTTATGGTTTTTATACAGAAAATCGTAGTTTGTTTTTTACAGCAAATAAAAATCATACTTGCAAAGGGGGCTTTTATTATGGCTTGCAATAAAATTATAACAATAGGACGACAGTTTGGAAGCGGCGGAAGAGAAGTTGGACAGAAACTTGCTGAAAAACTTGGTATTCCGTTTTATGATAAGGAACTTTTAAAGATCGCAGCAAGAGACAGTGGTATCTGCGAAGAATTATTTGAGAACTTTGACGAGAAACCAACAAACAGTTTTCTCTATACATTAGTTATGGATCCATATTCATTAGGATTCGGAACATCCGGTGAATTGCCATTAAATCATAAAGTTTTTCTGGCTGCATTTGACACTATCAAATCTATTGCTGAAAAAGATGGTACCTGTGTATTTGTAGGTCGTTGTGCAGATTATGCCTTAAGAGATTATTCTAACGTTGTAAATGCATTTATATATGCAGATATTGATGATCGTATAAAACGTATTGCAAAGAAATACGAACTTACAGATGCGAAAGCAAAGGATTTGATTCGCAAAGAAGACAAATCAAGAGCATCCTATTACAATTATTACACGTCCAAGCGTTGGGGTGAGATGAAAGGCTATGACATCTGCCTGAATTCCAGCCAGTTTGGAATTGATAATTGTGTAGATATGTTATACGATGCCGTTACAAAGTATTAGACCATGATATAATGAACGCAAAATTATTTGCTCGCAAGGATGCTGATTTTGCGAAATGCATAGAATGTGCGAAGCACATGATATAATGATGAAAAATCGCTTGCTTGCAAGGGACGATTTTTCGAATGCATTGAGTGAGTTATGCTCACGATATTACATAATGAAAAAATGCGCTGAGAGATATTTCCCGGCGCATTTTTCATATCATATACTTAATATTATTCTTTTATTAATTTTCAAAGAATGTTCTTTATTCTAATAACGTTTATACTTTATTGCATAGGGGAGTTACAACTGATTTAATCATCACGTTTTTCTCGTAATTGAACACGATTCCTGGCACTTCGCCGCCTGTCCTCATCCATATCTGCATAATGTTTTCTTGTTGTATTTACATCGCTGTGACCAAGAACATCCGCAACCAGATAAATATCACCGGTTTCTCGGTACAATTCTGTGCCATAGGTACTTCTTAATTTATGCGGAGTAATATGCTTCAAAGGGATAACGCCTTCTGAATATTTTTTTACCAGCATTTCAACAGACCGAACAGACATTCGTTTTTTTTGGCTGGAGAGGAAGAGAGCATTTTCATATCCTGATACCGGCTCTATATGTTTGCGTTCCTCAAGATAATCTGTTAATGCGTCTGTAACTTCATCACCAAAATAAACATAAGATTCATAACCGCCTTTTCTGGTAACTTTTACGCGGCTGTTATTAAAATCCACATCTTTAAGATCGATTCCAACACATTCAGATACACGGATACCTGTTCCAAGCATGAGCGTCAAAATTGCAAGATCACGAACCTTTGTCTTTGCATGATATGCCTGTTGGTGTTTGGTTAAATGATCACCATATTCAACAGCATCTAAGAAATCTGCGACCTCATTTGTATCCAGTCTGGTTATTGTCTTACCATGAATCTTTGGCATATCCACTTTTTCAGCCGGATTTGACTTTATACGGTCGTTTTTATACAAATATGCATAGAATACCCTTAATGCAGATAATTTACGTTTAATAGCCCGTTCAGCGTTCGTATAGACCTTTCCATCCTTTTCATAATACTTAAGATATTCCAGATATTCTTCAATATCTTCAGCTTCGAGGGCTGATATATCCTCCAATGTGATATCAATCGGTTTTCGTCCTCGAAACTGTGGGCATTCGCTGCATAAAAAGTTATAAAATGTTTTTATATCTCTGGCATATCCAAGCCGTGTTCTGGATGAAGTTCGATTTTCAATCCCACGAAAAACAATCTTAACATATGAAGGAAGCTCTGCTAGAATATTTCGTAGAAGAATTGTATTTTTTATATTGATGTCATTTGTATATTCGTTTGCCATTTGGAATTACCTTTTTCCTTTCTACTAACAATATATTTATATATTATTTATTGATTCCGTGTATGTTTTTATATATAATATCTGTTAAATGTATATCAAAAATTGATGTAATTGCAGAATATCATTTAAATGTGGTGTATATTTAATTATGTTTTTTCGTAAAACCTGAGTTTTACGAAAAGTAGCATCTGGAATAACTAGACTATATCACTCACCACTTTTAATTGTCAACCTATTTTTCTATATTTTTCCATTTTTCTGCAACTTTGTCGTAAAACTTTCATTTTGCTAAGTGTTGTACTGCGTTTTGGCTGGCTTCTTTGCCCGGTAAAAGCAAGCTGTCAACGAGTGCCTGACATTCTTCACTTGTCATGTCCGTTTTTTTGTACGTTTCAACTATAGGATTCTTTAATACACTGACTTTCTGATATCTTCCCGACGCAGGTTGATATACAAAGGTCGTCATAGTTGTGCTGCTCATCTGAATCTTTAATGTGCAGCGTCTTTCCATCTGCTTCACGGATTCACCCTCTGACCCAAAAAGCAAATCAAAAAATACCGGGATATCATGTGATGTTGTAACGATCAGATACTGACATTCAAGCAGCTTGTTCTTGTACCGGCTCTTTACGGTACTTTGCGTATTATTATCAAGGATCTTTAGAAAATCAGATAACAGGAAGTCACCCGGTCGGATATCGTCCAATATGAGACAATCCTGTCCTTTGTATCCATCGAGCGGGTCATTGCTGCCGGAGCTGATGTAACAACTGAACCCCTTGTCAGTTGCCAACTTCTTAGCATAGCTAGTTTTTCCAGTTCCTGAACCGCCATAGATATATATAACTGTCATATGTCTATCCAAGGATTTAAGACTATCCCGGCGATATGTAAAGGCATTATCTATTGCTCGTTTGAACCTGTCATATTCCACCGCGCTGATATATTCTGTGTAGTTTTATTCTCTGACTATGCCAGAGCGTATCAGCTCTATGATCTCTTCTTTCCGTTCAGATACCTTTTTCTTTGATAAAGCCTTTTCAACTTCCACTGCAAAATCATAATTTGATTTTATATCTTCATCCAGATACTGGTATTTATCCGGTCGGTTCTTATGCGTCAGGTATGCAACCGCATCCCCAAAGCTCCCCTTGATCTTCTCAATCTGATTAGACTTAATGTTAAACCAAGCGCACAAACTTTCCGTTGGTACTGGGTTCTTAAATCGTATCATGATATGCCAATGCGCTGCTACTGGGCTTCCATCCGGCTGAACGTCTTTATCATGCAAGATGTATGCATAATCCTTTACAGCGTTATGATCAAGACCAGCTTCTACTACATCCTGCGGCATATATTCAAGCTGATTGACGATCTCACACGACCGCCAGCTCTTTGGTCCTTTTGTCTCTCCCATATTTATCTCCCTCTTTCTCTTATCCCCTTTTTATTTATACAATTTATACATTTTATACATCGTTATACATGCCGTAGGACAAGCCCCTACGGCATGTAGTAATTTCCTGAATTTCCTTACTTTTCCATCACCCTAGCTGATTGATTTTATACATTTATACATGTATTTTAGAATCTTATCAATTTAAGAGCCAGACGGACGACATTATTACACAAGGACAACATTTGATTTAACAGGTATACTAATCTCTTCACTGCATCACTCCCTTACAATATTATCGCACGGTGCTGAACAAGTGCAATTAATATAATTAATACATTCTTCCCCATAAAAACATTGTTCTTTGCCGCATACAGGACAATAACCAACCTCTGCGCAAGAACACGAACTATAAGGGCAAGCGTCACACATCCAAATATCTTTTACTTTCATAAATCCCCTTTCTGTGCAGATTGCACAACAATAATCTAAAAATCAACGATGCAGCGGCGCTGATCAGAGCCGCCACAACCAACAATTTGCACAAAATGCAATGGCAGCCATGCACATGGCACACGGAGCGGCGCAGTCAAGCCAAGCGGCACAGCCGCCAAGGGCTTGACAGGCGGCCGCTTCCGCTGTGCAGTCTGTAGCTATCGGTTGCAGGGCGCACCCTGTGCGCATGCACCCGGATAGACTACTTACGTCGGCGAAACCTTTTCTTGAGATGGGTAGTCATATCCAGATCATTAGTATGAACACCTTGATTTATAAGTATCTGATCGTCCGGCAAGACATCATCTGAACGTAATCTATCAACCCTTTCATCTGTGTTGTAAGCTGCATAGTCCTGATCAGATATCCAATCATACCGGACACTTAAAGGCTTTAACATATCCAGATTATTACAATTTTCAAAATCGAAAGGATCAAACTGCTGAAGCTGGAGTATTCTCCAGCACTTACGAACACATACAAGATTCCCAGTGATCTGCCGTAGCAGAGCATCACAAAATCTAAACCGCTGTGATGTTCCTACAATATAAATCTTATTTTTTCGAACTTGCAATAAGTTCCGGAGTAGCTCCGTAGAAATGTTTGTCTTAAAATCTCGGCTGTTCCAAATGGCACCGATTTCATCCATTACAAAGATAGTAATATCTTGCTTGGGCTGTTCAACATCCATTAACTGACGAGAGGTAATAAAAGGAGTATATGGTATATCTGTAAAGCTTACATTTGAAATAATATGTATATGCTGCGTTACAAAAGATTGAGATTCTTCGTCCCAAACTGGAAGACCATCATACCTTTTGAATATCTCGTGAACTGTCTTTGATACATCCAAGGTTTTACCAGAACCAAACACCTTATTTCTATAAGCCGTCACAATGTCAACCCTGCCAAAATAAGGGCATCTATTGTATTCTTTTCGTTTGAAATAATAATAGATATCTACCGCACCATAGCGGCAGATATCAAAAAAATGCTTAATCAAGAACTTGGGCAACGGAAAAACCACAATACTAATGATCAAAAATAATAATACTATTTCTTTCATAAGCTACAACCTTGCCTTTCTGATGGCTCCAAGAATCACAGCAAGGAAGAAAAGAACCAATATATATACAAGTACCTTTGTGAGCATCAATGTTAAATCTCCGTTACTGTAGAAGTAATTAACCATATCATTCATTCAATCATCCCCTTTCCTACATTACATGGTTGAATATAAATACAAATGCCACAGAAGCAATAACGACTACATTTACCACTAATATCAAATAAAGTACTTCATAAATATCATCTAATGTTTTAGGGGTGGTATCCGGAGATCCGGGTAATGTCGTATACCAAGCATCACCCGGAGTAGCTACCGTTGTCGTCTCTGTTATTATTTCTGGATCAACTTCCGTGGTTATTTCTGCAGTGGCTTCCGTGTCCGGTACAAGTTCAGACGCCATCACAGGCACACTATTAAAAAGGACTATTATTGACATCGTCAACAATACTTTCCAAATCTTCTTTTTCCATATTTTCATAATGATGCATCATCCTTTCGTCTCTTTTATAATCGAGTATATAGTGATATTCCTTAAAGATTTGAACCGCACCAGCAATGAACACCACAAAATACAATAAATTCAGCATTTAGCTGCCCCCTTTCTTGCTATTATTATTTATAACAATTTGATAGATCGCCCATACCACATAATCAACGATCAGACACAAGGCTATAAGCTGAAACGGAGTATATGTTATATTTCCACAAGTCAACTCATAATTCATAAAATAAACAACTAACTGAAAAAGATACTCAATATACTGCAATAAATCACCCCTTTTATAATATCCGATTAACTATGCCAACTATAAGTAACACTACCATACCAATCAGCAACAAAGACCACATAGCCGCCGGAAAAGCTTTAAATATCGCAAGTATACCATTTGTAGTTCCAGTGCCAATGTCTATGTTATTAAGAGCATCCGACACTATTCCAGTTAACGACGATATTAAAGTTTTTAGAATCTCCAGTGCCGCAGGTAGACCTTCCGTTACAAGGGTCTTAATAAATTGAATCAATTCAGACAATATATCCGACAAAACACTTGACCCGGTAGAGCTATTAGATTTATTTCCATTTGAATCATAATAATAATTATTAATTGTTTGATGCGTAGAATTATCATTTGTCACTACCTGAGAAACTGTCCGATCTATTACCCTTCCATTTTCATCTTTAGTATCCTTGACTGTAACATCTGATTTAATTTCTTCCGGTTCATCTAGTGAATCTAAGGTTAACGCATCAAATTTAAACGTACGAACATCCGAAGAAACCTTATCTTTAACTAGCAACCCATTTCCACCCGGTTGAACATGAACAAGCTCTACATAAACATAAATATAACTATTAATAAAATTAACAGCCGTCCAGTCCCTGTTCGTACCCCAAAAATCTGACCAAGCTTGAAGACCCCAACGAAGAATAGAACCGCCAGTTCCCCACGTTTGAAAATTTAACATAGAAGCCTGATCCACCACAGACCCCGGAGACGTTCCTATATTTAAAGATGAATGATAATCCTTATTTGTATATGTATATATATTATTATCGCCTGAAACCTTATACTTCGCTGATTGAGTCATATCAACATTTAACTGATAAGAGCTACTATTATTTATCATATCTTTAGCACTATACGAATAATCAAATACAAGCTTATAAGAATCGCCAGATTCCACAATCCGGCATTTGAGAGAATCCCAGTAGAATGCATCCGCACCAACCTTTTCTTCTGGCTCTGGTTCTTCCACAGGGGCTTTATTATCCGGCATAGGATCACGAATCTCATTCACATACAATCCGGCATCTGCTATAGTGTTAAATACCGGGATATTCATACAAGCGTATTGCGTGTCGTAAAAACCCTTATCACAATTTATTGGATAATATGACGCACCATCATAAACACAATTAGTACTATAGTCCGCCCAGTTACAAGAATCCTCTATAGTACCATAAGATGCATTCATATATCGCCGAACATGGACTATACTGTTATTTTTATCATTACCATTTCTACTAGCAAAGGAAGAACCTTTTGCGTAAAAGCCCCATACAGGTCCGCCATTGTCAAATTCATTCGTATACTTAGAATTGCAAAATGCGATTCTTTTTCCATGCGGCACAAGAAAATAATTTAAAGAGAATATACCTTTACCGGACGATCGACCAACCACTCCAAAGTAATAAACATCATAATCAGATAATGACAATTCATTTTCTTTGAAAAATGTAGCCGTTGCGCCTTGTAAATAAGAGTAAGAAAAGCCTTCCCCGTACTTCTGATTATCACCTGTAAACATTAATACCGGATTTGTTCCATCGTCTACATAAAAATTAAAAGGAGCAGAATAATAATAATCATTCATAGTAAACGACATATCATATTCTTGCCTTACATTAAATTTACTTGTTAAATTGTCTGAAAGCTCCCCCGTGTACTTCAAATCCGCAGAGTCTGTATAATAACCACGGCTAAAGTCGAATTGAACTTCAGGCTTTTCCGCTTCCTCTGTGGTTGCTTCCGCAGCCGACACCGGAAGAACTACCGCGCTTATAGCCAACACAGCCACAAGCATAAAAGATATTATTTTTTTTAATTTACTTGATATTTTCATACGCACCCCTTATTATTATTTTTATAAAGCATCTGAAAGGAGATATAAAAAAATGGCTGAAATTATATACATAATATTTATGTTTGGATTAATATTTTTTTTCTTTGTAGCTTTACCTGTAGGGCTTATTCTGCTAATTGGATATGTAGTAAAAAAATGTATTCAAGAAGCTAAAAAACCATACAACCCAAACAATCAGGACAGGTTCTAAACCTGTTCTTTTTCTTTTATCTCTTTCATTTTCTCTTCGTGTATTATTTCACCAGTTTTTATCATAAGATAAATAGTCACTAATTGGATAAACAAGACTACTAAAGCGACTAACAACCATACTCCAAAAGGATCATTGTCTAACAACCATTTTTCAATAAATCCATCAACTGACATTCCAGTCTCACCCCTTTCCTAAAAAAAAATAGCGGTCAGCAAAAGCCAACCGCCACCAATAACGATAATCTAACATGATTATCTAGCAACCTTCGCAAATTTGCGGAAGATCTTTAACGCACATCCAACGACAGGACACGCAAGGAAAACACATAAAAACGGATTCCCTACAATCGTAGTAACCGCGGTATCCATAACTCCTAACAGATTGGTAACCGCTGTAGTAACTGATGTCCATTCCATAGGTCTACACCTCTCTTTCACCGTATTTATATCCACGTTATCGCAACGTTAATATACACTATTCAATTATTTGCCCTGACTAGATGCCGGAGCATTCGATCTAGCAGAAGCTGGTACTTCCATGAATGGGGCATCAGATCCGGATACTACACGTTCAACATGTGTTACCTTAATTTTTGCATAGCCCTTTGACATATCAGCGGTAAACTCCATATCATATGACACGCCCATTTTTGTCTCCATTAACGGACTGTTTTTTCCACATGTAACTGGCATTACCTTACAGCCATTCGACAACACAAATTCATAATACTTTGATACTTCACCTGAAACTCTGTCTTTAATTTCATGTTCCATTCTTGCCACTACTGTAAATCTTCCTGTAAACATTGATTCTACATTTTTCATTTTCATAACTTTTACCTCTTATCTTTCTTTTATATTTAGCGCGGATGCGCCACCCTACAAACTTTCTTTCCCTCTATACTTGTGATATGTTAATAGCCCTCTTCTCTTAGAGAGAACCGGAGCGGAACAACACGCCCCGGCTTTGAGGGGGTTCAAATGCTTTTCAATGAGTAAAAGGGGGAAATTTTAGACAACAAAAAAAGCATCTGGAGTTTATTCCAGATGCCCTGAAGCTTACAAGACTATATACGTACAACACGTTCGCAAAACATCCTGAGTTTTGCGAAAAGTTATATCTGCTAAATTAGTTATATCACACTCTGCCTCTGAGTGCAATTCTTTCATCAATATTTTCTTGAAACCAATTCCTTTTATAAGTATAATATACACGGTTATGAAACAAATCTTATCATTTTGAGGTAATTATATGAAATTACAAAAGTTATTAAGTTATACAAGACGTGCCATCGATTCATATGAAATGATCGATAATGGTGATAAAATTGCAGTTGGTATTTCCGGTGGTAAGGACAGCCTGACTTTACTCTATGCTCTGGCTGAATTACGACAATTCTATCCAAAAAAATTTGATCTGATCGCTATTACAGTTAATCTCGGCTTTGATAATTTTGATACTGCAAAGATCGAACAATTATGTAAAGAACTGGATGTTCCTTATTATATTGTAGATACAGAAATATATGATATTGTATTCAATGTCCGAAAAGAGAAAAATCCATGTTCTTTATGCGCTAAAATGCGAAAAGGCGCATTAAATCAGAAATTAAATACTCTTGGATGTAACAAGATTGCTTATGCGCATCATAAGGATGATTTTATTGAAACCTTCCTTATGTCATTATTATATGAAGGCAGAATCCATACATTCTCACCTAAAACATATCTGGATAAAAGTGAATTGATGGTTATCCGCCCTCTCATGTATATAAACGAAGGTGAAATTATCTCGTTTAAGAATGATATGCAGCTTCCTGTTATCAAAAGTCCATGTCCTGCTGACGGATATACAAAACGTGAATACGCCAAACAGACACTTGCTAAACTGGAAAATGAAACTCCCGGCTGTAAGCAGCGGATTTTTTCTGCAATCGAACATGGAACCCTGGAGGGCTGGCCTGTAAAGATTGACAATCCAAGACTTTACAATAAAGATGCCAAATAAGCACATTCTATTATGTAATTCGATAATTATGATTCTTTATACCACGAATTCTGTGTATTATAAATATATATAGTAATATTTTGAATAAAAAAGTATCTGTTTTTATCCTCTTATAAGGCAAATCTGTTTTAAACAGATAAACCATATAACATTTTATAACAGATACTTTTTATTATTTATTCGTAATCATTTACTTTATAATATGGAATCAGTAAATTGGTTCCGTCCACGATCACATCTGTATTCAGATTATTTATTGCAAGCACTTCATCGATATAATCCTGTGTAGAAGCATACTCTTCTGTCTTATATTCATTTGCGATATCCCAGAGGGTATCTCCTTCTTCTATGGTGATACATTTATAATATTTCTTACTTGCGTTCGATGCGCTGGTTGCCGGTGAATCCTTATGGGATATAAGGATATATAATACTGTGACCAGGATAATACCTGCTATAATGAAAATCTTCTTTGTACTGATAAATCTTACTACGTTCTTCATGTTCTTTTCCTCCTTAGAATTCAAATCTATATGTAATATAATCTTCTGAACAAATGTTTGAATAAATTATATCGAACAGTTGTTCATTTGTCAACACATTTTCGAACATTTGTATGGTTTGTTCGAAAATATATTCGTCATACCCTGATGACTTCTCTATAATAACAACATAGATGGGGAAAAAAGCGCGCACGAGTAAAAGAACATTTGTTTGCAAAACAAACAATTATGTGCTACTATTATTCATATAAGTTTTTTAAATACATTTAGGAGGATTTACATATGGGAAAAGAAAAGCTCACGGATAAGCAAACTCAGATCCTTGAATATATACGTCATGAGATTCTTGCAAAGGGGTATCCGCCATCAATCAGAGAGATCTGTCAGGCTGTTGATCTGAAGTCTACTTCTTCTGTACATGCTCAGTTATCATCATTAGAGGCAAAGGGCTATATCAGAAGGGATCTGACAAAGTCCCGCTCAATTGAGATCATAGACGATGATTTTTCACTGACAAAACGGGAACTGGTAAATATTCCTATAGTTGGAACGGTTTCCTGTGGTCAGCCGATCCTTGCAGAACAGAACATCGAAGACTACTTTCCTGTTCCACCGGAATATATTCATAATACGAACAATCAGACCTTTATGCTTCGTGTAAAGGGTGACAGTATGATCAATGTAGGTATCTATGAAAAGGATCTTGTGATTGTTGAACAATGTTCTTCTGCCAGAAACGGCGAGATCGTCGTTGCATTGATCGAGGATTCAGCAACAGTTAAGACCTTTTATAAAGAAAACGGTTATATTCGTTTACAGCCGGAAAATGATTATATGGACCCGATCATTGTTGAAAATTGTGAGATTCTCGGACGTGTGATTGGTCTGTTCCGTAATTTTATCTGATCTGATTTAGATAAGTGCTTTCCGGATAAAAACGATTAGTACAAAAATATATTTTGCACATCAAAAATACACCTCAATATGACCGGCATAATAAATGCCTGATCATTTCAGAGGTGCATTTTATTGATTTACAAACAGCTTCTTTGCATAATTATATAAGGCATTCTGCCATACTACCGTCTGATGACCGCCTGTGGTTTCATAAAAGATATGTTCGATACCGCGTTTATTCATATAATCATCTAGCTGATAGGAATATTTACCGCATATCTCATCCGTTTTACCCGTAACGATCATAAGCAGGTTAAATGATTCCGTATCTGTTGGCAGTTCCTGCATCAGGCATGGCATCCAGTCCGAACCATTTGCTGCTTCACATAGCCGTTTTAATTTTTTTGAATGCATTTTTATTCAGCAACCTTTTTCTGACTCAATCTTTTCTTAAATATATGATAATACACATTTAATTCAAAATTGTCTGTAGGAGCGTAATTTTTAGGAATTATGCTTAACAATTTTTCTTCGATATCCTTCGTTATTTCCGGATCCCTAATATCTGTTAAGCCGTTTACGTTCAGAAATTTGTCAATTTCAGATATTGCTTCCTGAATTTGCTGTAATTCAAGATAGTAATCAAAATTATATCTGGTCTGACTCTCCCATTCTGTTATTTGAATTGCATTTTTCTCCAACCACTCTGTTATTATACATGCCGATCCGTTATCCTTCGACATACGAATCAGTTTATTTAGCTGATGAGTTTCCGGCACTGTTACACCTTTACATTCCAAAAAGGCTTTTAATGTAAATTCCACACACTGTTGAAGTTTGTAAGCAGTATCATTAATAAATAGTTCATCCCAACTGAAACATTTTAATGCTTCTTTTGCTGATATAAAATGATGTCGTGCCATTCTGAAATATCGAATATCACACATACTATCCCCTCCTGTAAACTAATACACCGTGCTCCCACAAAATCTTTTTTAAACGTTCACCAATATCAAACAAAATATCGACGTCACTATTTATTTCAAAAAAATCATTCGGTACTTTTTTATAACCATCATTTCGTATAACTACCATGTCTATATCACTTTTTGAGTTACAACGAAATTCAACCGAACTACCAAATATAATTAACGCATCAAGTCCGTTATCCTCGGCACAGCTATTTACTAATTTCTGGATTTCTTTTTGCTTTAAAGGGTGAATCCGGTTACAATTCATAAAACTGACGCCATCTAGGATTTCAAAATCCCATAGATTAGGATTGTTCTCATTAATTAAATCTGCCGGATCAATATGATCATTCTGCATTTTATTCACCTCAAATCCACATCAGATATAATGTTTAAACTATTCATATTATTTATAACTGAGATTCAAATATTTATAAAAGGTCCAGACATTTATATATGATTCAGACATTTATATAAATTCTAATAATGGTTTTCAAAAATGAATAATAACTTTCGATAAAACTATTTAATTCTTAATTTTTTTTCAATACATTCAAATTAGAATGGAATACATCCGAATAATTCAAATAAATGCTTTCTATTTTATCAATATTCAGAAATACTCCTTTAATAATATACATTAAAACCAAGATAATTTCCATTAGAATCATATGCATATCCATATATATCTATGTGAAATCTTAAACTACCATCTCCATTATATGATGCTCCATATGGTCTTCCACTTTTAAATAAATTATTTACAGGACCTGGATCATTGTACTGTTTCGCAGGAGTAACTTTCGTTACATCTTTTTTACCATTGGTAAACTTATAGCGTTTACCGTCGCTTAATGTTACATATCCGGTACACAGGGCATATTGCTTTTTAGATTTATTCCACTTCTTAACAGTCTTTTTATTTGAATCATATAAATAAGACGCAGATTTTGAATTTTTATAAAAGAAATACTGCTGTCCTGATTTCTTATCTTTTTTCCATTTATTACTTTTTACAGAATATGCTGTTTTCTTACCTTTTTTAAAGTAATAATATTTACCATCACTTAACTTACAGACACCATTATATTTTTTAAAACTACCGTTTTTCCAATGATAAAGAGTCTTATTCTCCCATTTATAAGATGCCGTCGTTTTATTCTTATTAAAATAATACTGCACACCTGACTTTTTATACCAGCCGGCTTTATGGCTTATTTCCTTTGCAGTAACCTTTTGAGTTGTTTCATTAATTTTTATTTCCGAAATTTCGCTGCCTTTTTTAACTGTAATTGCAGCAGCTTCAGCAGTATACGTGTTCACAGAACAACATGTGATCATCACACATATAACAATTAATAAACTAACAATCCTTTTAAATCCTCTCATAAAGTCCCTCTCTTAATATACCTGTTTATCCGGCTGTCTCTCTGCGATCTCCTTGAATGCATCAAAGTTCTGCTTGAACAGCTCTACAACCTGCGGATCAAAATGTTTTCCGGACAGGCTTACGATCTCATTATACGTCTCTTCTACGGACCATCCGCGCTTGTAGTACCGTTCAGAGGTAAGCGCATCAAAAACGTCACATACTGCCATTAAACGGCTGATATAGGCAATCTCCTCACCCTTCATGCCAAGATAGCCTGTTCCGTCCCAGCGTTCATGATGCTCCTTTGCAATCGTTCTTGCAATCTGCATGATCTCACCCGGACAATGCTCCAGAAGTGCATCACCATAGAGAACATGGCTTTTCATGATCGCATATTCTTCATCTGTCAGTTTACCGGGCTTATCCAGGATCTCCTCACTGATCATAAGCTTTCCGATGTCATGCATCATGGCAGCCGTTGACAGCTTATCAACGTAATCATCATCAAAACCGGATGCCTTTCCGAGCACCCGCATGTAATCTGCTACACGTTTGATGTGTTCTCCTGTATATTTGGATTTACTCTCGGATAATTCAGCAAATGCAAATATCAGCTCTTTCTGATTGCTCTTTACTTCTTCTGCGTTATCAATTACGGAATTCAGCATCGTAGAGTTTCTGGATACAATGAAGTATGCAACGAGTGACAGGATCAGAATCGTGATCACACACGGAAATACCGATAAGACCATGCTGTCTGTATAGTCCAGATAAATCGGCGCAACCATGAAATCACAGTATGTAAGATTGATAAAATCTGCAAGGATAACACCGACAGTAGACATCAGCGCAGTAAATACGACCAGCGTCTTATTATAATATAACGATGTCAGCAGGATCGGGAAGATCCAGACAACCAGTGCCATATGGGAAAATACAGAGCTCAATATCATACAGTTAAAAACTGCGATACATATGACTACATATTTGATTGCCTCATTCCTGTCATGCTTGAAAAAGTCAATAACAAGCGTCGGAATAAGCGAAAAAATACAGCAGAGAACCATACATATCGTAACCACTACAAGGTTACATTCTCTGCTGAAAAATGCAAATGCCCATAACGCAACTATCAGTGCAACAAAAAAACGCATACACTTCGCTGCTATATGATTGATCTTTATATAATTGTCTTTTAATAATCTGTTATCGTTCATACCTACCCCAAAAACATATCTATGAAAGTAAATCCTTTGTTACATCGGCTGCATCATTCCAGATGCGTTCGATATCATAGAATCTGCGTGCCTCATCCGAAAAGATATGGACAATTATATCATAATAATCTAACAAAATCCATCCTCCCTGTGAATATCCTTCCACACTTTTTAAAGAATATCCGGCTTTGTGCATTTCTTCTTCCACACTGTCGCACATCGCCTGTACCTGATTCTTGTTTGTTCCGTCTGCAATAACAAAATAATCAGCTACAGCAGAGATCTTTTTAATATCAAGTATCTTAATATCAAAGGCTTTTTTATCATCCAGGGCTTTATAAACAATTGCTGCCATTTCCTGTGCTGTATTCATATATGACGCTCCTCCTGCTCTGTATATTGATTTTAATATTGTACCCCATCCGTTTATTTATTGTTGCCTGTTTAAATATCGTCTTCTTTCAGCTTATCCGCTACCGATTGATGAGCAACATAATAATTATAGGTATCGATCGACATCGGATCGGTATCATCCGTTGTAGTATCAAGATACGATAAAGTATTTTTCAGGATATGAACGATACATTTGTCAATATCGGCAAATGCTTCCTTCCGGATCTCCTCGATCTCCTTTAATGGTTTCCGGTTCGGCTCTATATAATCTGCAACAAACAGGATCTTCTCAAGCATGTTCATTGCCGGTTTTCCTGTGGTATGACATGCGATCGCAGACAGAATATCAGGATCCTTTACGTCATATTTTTCCCTTGCATAAAATGCCCCAAGCTTGGCATGTAGGAGTTCAGGATTATTATATTCACATTCGCTGATTGGAAGATTATTCTTCGTACAACGCTCGATCTTTTCTTCTGGTGAAAGGCACTTTGCACAATCATGTAACAGTCCGGCAGTCATTGCTTTTTCTACATTTACATCATGTACCATAGCCAGACAGCCAGATACATATTCTACCCCTAATGAATGTTCAAATCTTCGATCTGTCAGTTTTTTCTGAAGTTTATCTCTCATTTCCTGTCTGTTCATTGTTCTGCCCCTTCTCCTGTAAACTATTCCTGCACTATATTATACTGTTTTACCAATCTGCGTCAATTATTTGTCTGTTGATCAAGGATTTAATCAAGGTTTTCATCCGTCTGATATAGCCCATATTCCTTAATATAGCGGCATACTGCCATTGGTACAGCTCCTGATATATCCTGTCCGGTTTTAACAGCTTCCCGAATGCCGGACGATGACACATCAACCGGATGGATCTGCATCTGTATGATATCCGCATCTGCATATATTTTCTTTAAATGCCGGATCTTAGCATCGACATCTTCCGCCTGGATCTGATCTCTCGTTGTAACGATCAATTTAGAGAGAGAAAGAATCCTGCCCGGCTCTCTCCAGCTGTCAAATGCAAGGATTGAATCCCCACCCATGATAAAATACCATTCCGTATCCGGATACTGTTCATGTAGCTGTGCCAGTGTATCAACGGTATAGGTAACTCCGCCACGCTGTAATTCCAGATCCGAACAACGAAGTCCGTCATGATCCTTTACTGCAAGTTCTACCATATGGAGTCTGTCTTCATTTGTAACCGATCTGTCCCACTTCTTGTATGCCGGGATATGATTCGGCATCAGCCAGATCTGATCCAGTGCAAACTGCTCCAGAGCCTGTTTTGCAAGCTCCAGATGGCCGTTATGAACCGGATTAAAGCTGCCGCCTAAAATACCAATCTTCATATTCTGATCTTTCATATTATTTTGGAAGTTCAATCTTCTTATGCTCTTTGGATGGACGATAGAATACGATCTTACGGCCGATAACCTGAACGACTTCTGATTTGGTACGTTCTGCGATCATGGCAGCCATTTCTCTCGGATCATCCAGACAATTCTTTAATACTGAGATCTTAACCAGCTCTCTTGCCTCTAACGCTTCATTTACAGACTGTGTAAATTCCGGTGTCAGGGAACTCTTACCGATGTTTAAGATTGGATCGATATTCATTGCCAGTCCTTTTAAATATGCTCTCTGCTTACTTGTCATAGTATACTCCTAACTTATATCCTGTAACCGGCAGGATCGCCTGCCGGTTTGTTATCACATTTATCTTTATTTATAATAGTCAAATTCCAGTCCATACATACGAACAGTATCACCTTCGCCGATTCCAAGCGCTTCCAGCTGGCCTAAGATACCGTTTGTCTTTAAGAATTTCTGGAAGAACTCAAATCCTTTTTCTGATTCCAGATTCGTATATCCAAGCATACGTTCAATACGAGGTCCCTCGATCACATATACGTCATCTTCTTCATTGTAGCTGACCTCAAAAGGAAGATCCGGATTATCATGGAAATCGAGATCAACCTCCGGTTCGAATTCGACTACATCATCCGGTGCATTCTTTACAAGATCGTTGACATACCATAAAAGCTCGGAAATACCCTTGCCGGATACTGCTGAGATCGGGAATATCTTTACACCATCTTTTTCAAATTCTTCCTTTAACATCTCGATCACGGTCTCATAACCGATCTCGTCTAAGGCATCGATCTTATTTGCAGCTATAACCGTTGGACGGCTTTCGATATCTTTATTATATTTTTTCAATTCTTCATTAATGATCTTTACATCATTCACCGGATCTCTGCCATCGATCGAAGCTGCGTCGACAATGTGGATGATCACCTTTGTACGTTCGATATGACGCAGGAATTCCAGACCAAGTCCGACACCCTCTGCTGCACCTTCGATGATTCCCGGAATATCTGCAATAACAAATCCGTTATGCTCTCCGAGATCTACTACGCCAAGATTCGGTGTCAGTGTCGTAAAATGGTATTCTGCGATCTTTGGTCTTGCATTTGTAACTCTTGCAAGAAATGTTGATTTTCCTACGCTTGGGAAACCAACAAGACCGACATCTGCGATACACTTAAGTTCCAGATCAACGATCAATTCTTTTGCCGGCTGTCCCGGCTGTGCATACTTTGGAGCCTGCATGGTTGACGTAACATAATTACGGTTACCTCGTCCGCCTCGTCCACCCTTTAACAGTACGACCGGCTCTTTCTTATCTGCCATATCAAGGATCACTTTCCCTGTCTCAGAATCCTTAATGACAGTTCCAGGTGGAACTTTTAATACAACATCTGCACCATTTGCGCCATGACAGTTTCTCTTACCGCCCGGTTCGCCATCCTGTGCTCTGTACTTTGTTATATGTCTGAAATCAGTCAGGGTGTTCAAACCTTCATCTACTACAAAGATCACGTCTCCACCTTTGCCGCCATCTCCGCCATCCGGACCTCCGTCCGGCACGTATTTCTCCCGACGGAAGGATACATGTCCGTCTCCGCCTTTTCCTGCTCTGATAAATATTCTGGCTCTGTCTGCAAACATTGCTTTCCTCCTTTATACATACATCCGTATGTAAAGAAAAAGCCGGAATAAACTATATTTACTCCGGCTAATAACATGCATAAACTAAGTAATATTACTCATTTACTACAGGGTAAATAGAAACCTGCTTCTTATCTCTACCCTTTCTCTCAAATCTAACGATACCATCAGCTGTAGCGAATAATGTATCATCTCCGCCGATACCAACGTTAAGACCTGGATGAATCTTTGTTCCACGCTGTCTGTAAAGGATGTTTCCAGCCTTAACGAACTGACCGTCAGCGCGCTTAGCTCCTAATCTCTTAGACTCGGAATCTCTGCCGTTCTTAGTAGAACCAACACCTTTTTTATGAGCAAAAAACTGAAGTTCCATCTTCATCATTTCAATTACACCTCCTTAAAGGTTATACAAACAAAATCACTATAGGATTCACTGATATCCGTAATACCTGTCTCAAACACTCCCATGATCAGTAAGGCATCATGTCCCGGCTGTTCATCAAACAGAAACTTCATATCTCCGTTTTTCTGATCGCTGTCTACATGAAATGCTTCCTCACAAAAGCGTTCAACAGAATTCACAACTGTGATCGCAAGTGCCGATACAGCACTGCATACGATATCAGATCCTGAATCTGCATATCCTGCATGACCGGATACATAAAATCCCATTGTGTCTGAATTAGCGTTTTTATAAATGGTTACCTTTATCATAACAGATTATGCGTTGATTGACTTGATCTCAACCTGTGTATAAGCCTGTCTGTGACCATTCTTCTTATGATAGCCAGTCTTTCTCTTGTACTTGTAAACAACTACCTTCTTAGCCTTGCCATCACCAATTACAGATGCTGTAACGGTTGCGTTTGCAACTGCATCACCACATTTAACGTCTGAATCAGTACTTACTAAAATAACGTCGTCAAATGTTACTTCGCTGCCAGCTTCTGCTCCAAGCTTCTCAACTCTGATTACGTCTCCTTCAGCTACCTTGTACTGCTTACCGCCTGTTGCTATAATTGCGTACATAGGGTTTACCTCCTTAATCAAACTCGCCAGTTATGGTGTCGCATAAAAATATGCAAACTTATACCTCACTGTGCGGCACACTAGTACACTTTACCATTTTGGTTTTATTTTGTCAACTGTTCTTTCAACGATTTGCGAATTTTTTTTCGGGTCAGTTCCACCAGGGAAAGCTTAGTAACATCCACAAATGCTGCAGGAACAGAATCCTTTGCAAGCTCCTGTTCGAGAATATCTTTTATAACATCCATCGAGCCCGGCTGCTTCATATTTATAAAATCAACTACGATGATCCCCGACAGATTTCGCAGTCTTAACTGTCTGCACACCTCTACTGCCGCTTCAGAATTGATACGGAGCAGATGCTCCTCAAAGGAATGTTTATCGACCGATTTACCGGTATTTACATCGATCACGACCATTGCCTCCGTCTGTTCGATCACCAGGTAGGCACCCGACTTCATCCAGACCCGTTCTTTTTTCAAGTTTTCCAGATCTCTTGGTAGATTATATAAAGTCAACAGATTACAATTCTTATCATTATACATGGTAAGCTTCACATCCGTGATCTGTTTTTCCGACAGATACGTTGCAAATTCATCAAACACCAGCTTCTGATCTGTTACGATCTCTTGAAGTCCGGCATTATGCTTTAATATAAAATAATCGAGATATTCTGCATCATTCTTATACAGACAGGAATAACAGGTTCTGGTCTTTGCTGTCTGTATGATCTGTTTTAATTGTTTGGATAGTTCGCTTAAATCAGACAATATTGTTTCATCCGGCAGTTCCTGACATACTGTCCGCAAGATACAGCCAAATTCATCCGGCAATACTCTCTTCGCCAGTTGGTGCAGATGATCTCTTGTCTCTTTCTTTCGGATCTTTCCGGATATACCGATCCTGCCTGATGTATTTACAAGCAGATTTTCTGTCTTTAACTCGATCTCTGATGTGGCGACCGGATTCTTTGTCTTGATCGCGTCCTTGCTCACCTGCACAAGGATCTCATCTCCGGCTTTTAACACAGAATTTTTTTTTGCATTTAAAAATATATGTTTATTATCACTGATGCTGTAATAGCATGGAAGCCCTGTGCCGATATCGACAAAAGCAGCGTCAATATTGGCCACGATATTTTCTACCTTGCCGACATAGATATTCGATAAAATGGACTGACGGTCAAATAACATCAGATCTGACAGCTTCCCATCCGAATAAACCGCTTCCAGTATATGATCTTCATAATTTGTTATTACAAGCTTATTCATCAGAATTCTTCACCTGCCATATAAAGCGGCTGTAATGAGCCGTCTTTGTCATAATAAGTTTCCAGTCGGTGAATATAGATTCGGAAGAAATCATAGGTCTCACCACAAAGGTCATATAATGCCTTTACCACTAATTCCGGTTTCAGATTATAGACACTTCCTGTCTGTAACAGCATGTAGATACCGTCACCTCTCCGTTCCAGCTTTAAAATACCCGGACGGATATTTTCTTCTTTTTCACTCTTTTTTGTTTTCTTTAATACAATGATCTCGTCCTGTTTATTCAGTTCATCCACAGAAGCAAGCAGCTTTTCGCTTAGATCATTCTGCTCCCGAAATGTGATCTCATAATCCGATGCAGCAACAATCGACATAGCATTCTTTGCATCCTCCGGGATCTGCACACATTTCGTAACATGTATCTCATCAACGGATACCGCATTTAAAGCTTCAATCATCTCAGTCGAAGTTGTCACAGAATTAAATTCTGCGTCAAAATATTCACCATCCGATGTAATCCCAAGTGCAAGCGGAGCTGCAAATGAAATGATCTGATGCGGGGAATAACCTTTGGAATAACTGATATCCAGCTTCGCCCGACGGATCTCCTTCTGGAAATATCGCATGACATCCAGATGACCGATAAATTTCAGATTCCCAAGCTTGGAGTATTTAATTCTTATTTTCAAAACAAACACCTCCTCCAAACTTCGCTGCGCCGCAGCCGGAACACTGCATCCGGCAGTTTGGTGTAACGACCTCTGCCTGTGCGCGCTCCCATTCCTTTTCCATAAACTTTCTTGTCACTCCGATATCTATGAAATCCCACGGAAGGATCTCATCTACACTTCTGTCACGATAGGTATAGAAGCCGATATCAATATGATTTTTTTCAAGCGCATTGTCCCAATTTGATTTATCAAAATATTCCGTCCACGCATCAAAGATCTGTCCTGACTGATAGACATCATAGATTACCTGACAGAGCTTGCGGTCACCTCTGGCAAGCAGTCCTTCCAGGATCGTAATATCCGCCTCATGATATGCGAATTTCAGACTCTTGTGGTTCTTTGCTTCGCGGAATTTATCTTTAACAAAATACGCACGCTTCTGGAATTCCTCCGGTGTTATCATCGGTGCCCACTGGAATGGTGTAAATGGTTTTGGTACGAAATAAGATGCGGAAGCTGATACCATGACACGGCCATCCCGTTTTTCTTTTGGTATATTTGCAAAATACAGTTCACTGATCTCCTCTGAGAGGTCTGCAATACCTGTAATATCATCATAAGTCTCTGTCGGAAGTCCCATCATAAAGTACAGCTTGACCTTATTCCAGCCGCCAAGGAACGCCTGTAACGAACCGTTTAATATATTCTCTTTCGTCAGACCTTTATTTATAACATCTCTTAATCGCTGTGTTCCGGCTTCCGGTGCAAATGTCAGGGAATTCTTCTTGATATCCTGAATCTTCTGCATAACATCAAGGGAAAATGCATCGATTCTGAGAGATGGCAGGGAGATATTGACATGATTGTTGTCCATCTTCTCGATCAGACAGTCCGTAAGCTCAGGAAGTGACTGATAATCACTGGAACTAAGCGAACTGAAGGTAATCTCCTCCTGACCTGTATTGTCTAACATAGCCTCTGCATAATGCTTCAGTACGTTTACATCCTTTGGTCTGGTCGGACGATAGATCATACCCGCCTGACAGAACCGACATCCACGGATACAGCCACGCATGATCTCTAATACAACACGGTCCTGTGTAACCTTCATATAAGAAACAACCGGCTTCTCCGGATAGACAGCGGATGACATATCCGTAACTACCTGCTTAAGGATCGTCTTTGGAACCTCTTCGTATTTTGGTCCAAATGATGCGATCGTTCCATCCTCATGATAAGTGACATCATAAAGAGCCGGCACATAAAGCCCCGGAATCTGCGACACCTTGATCAGGAATTCTTCTCTTGTCATATCGGAATGTTTATAGATCTTATATAATTCGATCAGATCTCCGTATACCGTCTCGCCCTCTCCGATATAGAAAATATCAAAGAAATCAGCGATCGGTTCCGGATTATAAGAACAGGGACCTCCTCCGATCACGATCGGATCCCCTTTTTTCCGGTCCTTCGACCAGATCGGAATCTCTGCCAGATCAAGCACCTGTAAGATATTCGTATAACACATCTCATACTGAAGAGTGATTCCAAGAAAATCAAACTCTTTTAAAGGATCTTGAGATTCCAGGGCAAATAACGGAATGTGCTGTTCTTTCATAACTTTATGCAGATCCGGCCACGGAGAATAGACACGTTCACACCAGGTATCTTCTCTCCGGTTGAACATGTCATATAAAATCTGGATGCCGAGATGGGACATTCCGATCTCGTACACATCCGGGAAACACATGCAAAATCTGACATCGACTTGTTCCTTGTCCTTCATGACACTGTTATATTCCCCTCCGATATATCTGGCAGGTTTTTCGATACTCATTAAAATCTCATCTGATAATGCAAGCTTTCTCATTTTGTTCTCCGTTATTTATATTAGTTCTTGAAACTGTGGATAGGCGCAGGGATTCTGCCTCCACGGTTAATAAATTTTTCACATGAAAACCGGTTGACCGGCATGATCGGCGCATAGCCAAGCAGTCCACCAAATTCAGCCTGATCACCAACACCCTTACCGATAACAGGGATCAGACGTACAGCCGTTGTCTTCTGATTGATCATACCGAGTGCCATCTCATCTGCAATGATACCGGAAATGGTAGCCGCTGATGTATCACCGGGAATTGCGATCATATCAAGCCCAACTGAACATACACAGGTCATTGCCTCTAATTTCTCAAGGGAAAGTGCTCCTGCTGATACAGCATCGATCATACGCTGATCTTCGCTGACAGGGATAAATGCACCGCTTAAACCACCAACATAAGAAGAAGCCATAACACCGCCCTTCTTTACCTGATCATTTAATAAGGCAAGTGCTGCTGTAGTTCCCGGAGCACCGGCATATTCCAGACCGATCTCCTCAAGGATCTCACCGACACTGTCTCCGATTGCAGGTGTAGGTGCAAGTGACAGATCTACGATACCAAACGGAACACCGAGACGCTCGGATGCTTCCTTTGCAACAAGCTGTCCAACTCTTGTAACTTTAAATGCTGTCTTCTTGATCGTTTCACAAAGAACCTCAAAGTTCTCACCACGAACTTCTTCCAATGCACTCTTAACAACACCGGGACCGCTGACGCCGACATTGATAACGCAATCGCCCTCAGTAACGCCGTGGAATGCCCCAGCCATAAACGGGTTATCATCCGGTGCATTACAGAATACTACGAACTTACAGCATCCAAGGGAATCTTCCTCTTTTGTAAGCTCTGCTGTCTCTTTTACCATTTCACCGATCAGTTTTACAGCATCCATATCGATACCGGTCTTTGTAGAACCAACATTTACAGAACTGCATACCTTACCGGTACATGCAAGTGCTTCCGGAATGGAACGGATAAGAAGCTCATCGGATGGAGTCATGCCCTTACATACAAGAGCGGAATAACCACCGATAAAGTTTACGCCTACGGCATCTGCAGCCTTATCCAAGGTCTTTGCGATCGTTACATAATCATCTGTTGACTTACAAACAGAGCTTCCGATCAATGCGATCGGTGTGATCGAGATTCTTTTATTTACGATCGGAATACCATATTTTCTTCCGATATCATTTCCGATAAATACAAGATCCTTTGCCTTTGTTGTGATCTTGGTGTAGATCTTCTCACAGGTTTCTCCTACATCCGCACCAACGCAGTCTAACAGGCTGATACCCATTGTGATCGTTCTGACATCCAGATTCATCTTGCTGATCATGGCATTGGTTTCAATTACTTCATTTATACTAATCATAGTGTGACCTCTTTTCGCCTATTTCTATTCTAAATCTTAGATTCTGTGCATGGTTTCAAAGATCTTCTCATGCTGTACCTTAATCTGTACACCGATCTCATCGCCGATCTCTTTCAGCTCATTTGCGATAATTTCTGTTGACTTTGAAGATTCCTGTATATCAACGACCATCATCATATTGAAGTACCCGCCTACAATTGTCTGTGCAATATCAAGGATATTGACACTGTTCTCTGCAAGGTATACACAGACCTTTGCTGTGATTCCGATGCTGTCTTTACCAACTACTGTAATAATTCTTTTTTTCATGATGTATGTATCCTCCTATATATCACCATTTACTGGGTTTTATAATTAATTCTTTTGATATGCAAAAGAATCTTCTTCAAATAGTATTTTTTGACTGAAGAACAATTCATTATTATTAATTTCCGACTGTGAGCAAAGCACCGGGCCGGTCGCGCCTCGCTACCTCTAGACCGAATTCCCTGACATCCGATGCATATTCATTATCTGAAAGCTCAAGCTTTACCGTTTCATATGCCAGCTCTTCAAAATTATTTTCCTTACTCAGGTGTCCAAGCAGGATTGCTTTGATATGGCTGTTTAACAACGCCTTTATCAACTGCCCGGAACGCTCGTTGGACAGATGTCCGCGGTTTCCCAGAATACGTTGCTTCAGATAATACGGATACGGTCCCGCCTGAAGCATCCGTATATCATGATTTGCTTCGATCACCATGATATCGGAATTCTTTAATTTATTTACAACATATTCATCATAATTCCCCATATCTGTTGCAATGGAAAATTTACTTTTTCCGTCACTGATACTGTAACATACCGGATCAGCAGCATCGTGCCAGATCGCTGATGCATCGATCGACAGATCGTTGATAAAGAATGGTTCATCCGGTTCGATCTCATGGAACAAGCTGTCATCAATCGTTCCAACGGATGACATTTTCTTAATCTCTGAGATCGTTCCCCCAGTTGTATAGATCGGTATGCCATGCTTCCTCGCCATAACGCCCAGTCCTTTCACATGATCGATATGCTCATGTGTCACAAGGATTCCATTCAGATCCGAAGGCTTTCGGTCGATCTCATTTAACGCTGATTCAATTTTCTTACCACTCACACCTGCATCTACAAGCAGATGTGTCTCTTCGCTGCCTACATAATAGCAGTTCCCGCTGCTACCGCTGGCGATACTCAGTAAATCCATATTCTACGCCTCAACTCTACATCTCCAAAATGTATGAAAAAGCTTTCAGGATATCAGCTTATTCTATCTTCCATACATATTCCGGTCTAATATGTCCGAAACGGCAGATGCTCGATATATATTGTATTAAAATCCGAACGATTACTCAGATCCACATAACGTATCTTCTCTTTAAACCTGTTTATTGTATCAATAAAACCCGGTTCAATCAAGGACAAATATGCACCCTCAAGTGAAGTATTACCAAGAACCTTCATTTTTCCCTGAAAGCTCTGCGGAAATAGTCCCAGTGTAACTGCATTTGTCAGATTCAGATGAAATCCAAAACCTCCCGCAATACAGACTTCAGCGATATCGGAAAATTCAATACCGATCTCTCTTACAAGCATCAGGATTCCTGAAAGGATCGCTGATTTTCCAAGCTGAAATGCCCGGATCGTCTCCATGTCGATCTTCATATTGTTACCCATCGAGATACCGGATTCAAAATATGGTTCCGCAAGCACTCCATCTGCATCCATCTGTCCCCGTTTTAACAGTAATGCCAGCATGTCAAATATATTCGATCCGAATATATTTGCTGTTCGAAAACATCCTTCAAACGCCGAACCACAGGCAGCAGAGGTCGCCACTCCGTATTCCTTATTACAGAGAATGATCTCCCCGTTTGTTCCAAGATCGATCAGCATACGATATGAGAAATCCCGATCAATCTCTGCGGCAACTGCGCCTGCTGCAATATCTGCGCCGGAAAATGCCGCAATATTCGGCAGACAGATAACATCCGAAGCCGCATTCTCAAAAGATGGAGAAGCGATAAAGTCATTCTGTTCTATCACCCGGATATCCGAATTCTTAAGTGTAAACGGGTATCCAAACAGATTCTCTGTCGTAAGCCCTTCTGCGATCGAAAGCATCGTTGCATTTCCTGCCAGAACATATCTGCGGATATGATCTACAGCTTTCGGCGTATTTATAAGCATATGGTCAACACCCTTTTGAATATCCGAAAACAAAAGTGACCGCAGATGCTCCAGACCTTCCTTTGTATCTGCCGCCTGAATCCTCGCTACGACATCAGCACCTGTCGCAATTTGTGAGTTAAGCGTACTGAATGAGCATTTAACCGCTTTCTCGTTCAGATCCACAAGCTCCATACCGATCGTAGTCGTACCGATGTCAATGGCAATGCCATATGCGGAAGTAACAGACTTCTTTCTCTGTCCGGTTGGCAGATTCATCTTATGCCCTGTGATACCGGTAAGCTGTTCTTCCTCCAGCCGTATCGAGATATCCCTATCTACAATGTACTGGCAGCTTTTTACAAAACTGCCAGTATCCTGATTCCATACCAGACACCGGTTACAGCGTCCTTTCATGCCGCAGTTTCCTGCAAAGACATGTCCTGCCGCAGTCAATACCTGATACAAATTATCTCCTTTATTACATTTGATCTGTTCTGTTCCGTTTACAGTTACATTTATCATTAATTATAAATTCCTGTTGTCATTTTTTCCTTTGGTCTGTAACCATGTTCTGCAAGCGTATTAATGATCAGCTGCTTATGTTCCGGACCAAATGCTTCCAGTGTGATCACAAGTTCAACTGCCGAATTACGGTTGATCGATACGAACTGGTTATGCTCCAGTTTGATGATATTTCCCTGTAAATCTGCAATGATCTTGGAAATATTCATCAACGCGCCCGGCTTATCCGGAAGCAAGGTTGAAACTGTGAAGATACGGCTTCTGGCAATCAGTCCGTGCTGTACTAAGGATGCAAATGTGATCATATCCATATTACCGCCACTTAAGATGCTGACAACCTTCTGTCCTTTCACATTCAGATGCTTTAAGGCCGCAACGGTAAGCAGGCCGGAGTTCTCAACCAACATCTTATGATTTTCAAGCATATCAAGGAAGCAGACGATCAGCTCATTATCCTCTACGGTGATGATGCCATCCAGATTCTTCTGAATGTATGGGAAGATCTTTGATCCCGGAGTCTTAACTGCCGTACCATCTGCGATCGTGTCTACCATTGGAAGTGTCGTTACTTTCTTATTTTTCAAAGAAACCTGCATACAATTTGCACCTGCGGGTTCTACACCGATCACTTTGATATTCGGATTCATCATCTTGGCAAGTGTAGATACACCGGTAGCCAGTCCGCCACCACCGATCGGAACAAGAATATAATCTACAAACGGAAGCTCCTTGATGATCTCCATTGCAACAGAGCCCTGTCCGGTCGCAACATCCAGATCATCGAATGGATGAATAAAGGTATAACCCTTATCTTCTGCAAGCTCTAATGCATATGCGCAGGATTCATCGTATACATCTCCATATAAGATAACCTCTGCTCCATATGATTTGGTTCGGTTTACTTTGATCAGAGGAGTTGACGATGGCATAACGATTGTTGCTTTTACCCCATATGCTTTTGCTGCATATGCAACACCCTGTGCATGATTTCCGGCTGATGCAGTGATCAGACCCTTCTGCCTTTCTTCGTCTGTCAGCGTACTGATCTTGTAATATGCTCCACGGATTTTATATGCTCCGGTAAGCTGCATATTTTCCGGTTTAAAAAATACTTTATTTCCTGTCAGGTTGCTGTAATATTCGCTCTCTACCAGCTTTGTTGGTAAAACAACTTTTTTAATTATATTATATGCCTCTTCAAATTTCTCTAATGTAAGTTCTTCTGCCATTGTCAGTCTCCTTTTTCTGTATTTCATATTCAGACAGTTATCATCCACCATTGTCATATCTTTTTTATTTCCAAACAGCTACTATAATAAACTGCACTATTTTCATAATTATAGATCAGCTCCATCCATAAGAATGTCAAGCTCGCTTCGGTCTTCGTCAAAGCCTGAGAACAGTGCTTCCACATATGCGGACGGATCAAAACGCTGTAAGTCGTCAATCTTCTCACCGATTCCGATAAATTTAACCGGAACATTCAATTCTGCCTGAATTGCAATCGCGATACCACCCTTGGCTGTACCGTCTAACTTTGTGATCACGATACCATCAATCTCCGTTACATTGCTGAACTGTCTTGCCTGCTCTAATGCATTCTGTCCGGTCGTTCCATCTAACACGATCAGGGATTCTACATTTGCATCCGGATAATCTCTGGAAATGATGCGGCGCATCTTAGCCAGCTCATCCATCAGGTTCTTTTTATTATGAAGTCTTCCGGCTGTATCGATCAATAAGATATCGGTATTTCTTGCCTTTGCAGCAGATACCGCATCGTATACAACTGCCGCAGGATCTGCACCCTCATTATGAGAGATCATCTCTACACCTGCACGATCCGCCCAGGTCTTTAACTGATCGATCGCGGCTGCACGGAATGTATCAGCAGCTGCGATCAGAACCTTTTTACCGCTCTTCTTATACTGGGCCGCCAGCTTACCGATCGTAGTTGTCTTACCGACACCATTTACACCGATCACAAGTATAACTGATTTTTTCTTTTCAAAATCATATGCACTTTCATCCACCATCATCTGATCTCTTATGATATTGATGATCAGTTCCTTGCATGCCGCAGGTTCTTTGATCCTGGCCTCCTTGACACGTTCTTTCAGGTTCTCAATCACCTTTTCCGTTGTCTCATATCCCATATCAGCCATGATGAATGTCTCTTCCAGTTCTTCATAAAAATCATCATCAATATGGGATGCTCCGAACACGGAAGAAAAACTGTCTACGATACTATTTCTTGTCTTACTGAGTCCTTCTTTTAATCGTTTGAAAAATCCCTTCTTTTCCTCAGCCATAGCTTGTACCTCCTTATTTGTCCAGATCGTTCTCGATCAGATTTACGGATACCAGAGTGGATACACCCTTTTCCTGCATCGTAATACCATACAGGATATCGGCTGCTTCCATGGTTCCCTTTCTATGTGAAATGACAATAAACTGTGTGTCCTTTGTCAGTCGGTTCAGATACTGTGCAAATCGTCTTACATTTGAATCATCCAGTGCTGCTTCGATCTCGTCCAGCAGACAGAATGGTGATGGTTTCAGACTCTGGATCGCAAATAACAGTGCAATCGCAGTCAGTGACTTTTCACCACCGGAAAGCTGCATCATGTTCTGTAATTTTTTTCCCGGCGGCTGTGCAATGATACGGATACCGGTCTCTAACAGATTGGTATCGTCGACCAGTTCCAGTGCGCCTCGTCCACCACCGAACAGCTCTTTAAAGACCTTGTCGAACATAACCTGGATCTCTTTGAACTTCGTATTGAACTGTTCCTGCATGGATACATTCAATTTCTCGATCACATCTAACAGATTCTTCTCTGCAAGAACGATATCATCATGCTGTCCCTTTAAGAACTCATATCGTTCTGATACTTCTTTATAGTCCTCGATCGCATTGACATTGACATCACCAAGTGATTTGATCTTTGCTTTTACTGCAGTAATCTCTTTCTTTAAGGATGAAAGATCGTTTAATTCCTCATCCCGGAACTCTGCCGCCATATTTAATGTCAATTCATATTCCGCCCACATATAATTCGACAGTTCATCCGACTTCTCTGTATTCTTCTCAATCGCTGAATCAAGCTTGAATACTGCCTTTTCCAGACCTGCGATCTTCTCGGATAATTCTTCCCGGATCGCAAAGAATTCTTTATGACTGGCTGTCATATCATCCCGTTCTTTATGATATGCTGTCAGTTGTTCTTCCTGATCAGATACTTCATCGGAATCTTCCTCGATCGTCTTACGAATCGCCTCTGCCTGTTCTTCTAACTTCGTGATATCTGTGCCTGTCGCCTGTACCTGTGTTATATAGGATGCCAGTTCTTCCTGTAATTTCTCATCATCCTGCCGGATACGTCTTATATTCTCCTGAATAAAGTCATCCTTCTGTTTTACCGAGTTATATTCGATCAACAATTCAGATACCTTTGTATTTGCTGCTGCAAGCTTACTCTGTGCTTCGATAGACTTGGCTTCCAGTTCCTTGATCATTTCTTCACACTGAACCTTGGCAGCTTCATGCTTCTTATTATTATCAGCAAGCTGATCTTTATTTGTATTGATCTCCGCTATCTGACTGTTCAACTCATTGATTTCTTTCTGGATCGATGCAAATGCTTTCTCGGATTCTGCAAGCTTGGATGCTACCTGCTCCATATTTAAAGACAATGTATTCTTCTCAAGATATGCCTGCTGAAGTCTTGTATTTAAGGTCTCAATCTGCGCACGAAGTGCATCTCTTGATGTCTTTAATTCTTCATCCAGTCCGGCTGCATCCTTTGCGATCAGATTTAACTCATCGATCTTTTCCCTGATCTCATCCAATTCTCTCTTTCGTCCAAGAAGATTACTGGAATTACGGAACGCACCACCTGTCATTGATCCGCCCGGATTGATCAGTTCACCTTCGATCGTAACCAGTCTCAGAGACTGATTATATTTTCTCGCAACTGCAAGTGCATGATCGATATTATCTACAACCACGATCCTGCCAAGCAGGTTCTTAACAAGACGGTCAAACTTCGCATCAGCCTTTACCAGAGAAGATGCGATACCGATCACACCCTGTTCTGACAGAACTTCATTTCGAACCTGACCACGGTCTGTGATCGTATTCAACGGAAGGAATGTTGCACGACCATATTTGTTCTGTTTTAAGAACTGAATGATCTTCTTTGCCGTGCTGTCATCCTCTGTAACAATATTCTGAATACTTCCGCCAAGTGCTGTCTCGACAGCAACCTCAAACTTCTTATCGACATCGATTATATCAGCAACAACTCCGATAATGCCCGGATTGTTCTTTTTCTGCTCCATAACACGACGGATGCTGTTGCCATAGCCATCATAGCGTTCTGTAATATTCCGGAGTGCTTCCATCTTGGATCTGGTCGCTGATAATTCTTCGTTTGTATTATGTATCCGCTCACGATTGACTTTATTTCTGCTCTGATTTTCTTCCAGATCCTTTTCTGCAGTTTCGAGTTCCTTGATAATGCCGGATACATTCTGATCCAATACAGATAGCTTTGCCTGTAACTCATCATGTTCCTTCCGGTCGTTATTATCATCACTTTTAAATTGCAGATATCTCTGGTTTAACTGGGTCTTACGGAAGTTGATATTCTCAAGCATCGCATCATATCTTCCGACCTTCGCTTGAAGATTTCCACTCTCATGGATATATTCGATGATGTCGGATTTACATTCTTCGATCTTATCCTGACATTCATGGATATAGGCATCCAAGCGGCTGCTTTCTCCTTTTGCAGTATCCAGAGAACCGGAAATGGTTGAAACCTGATCTCCAAGGGCATCCTTTTGTCCTTGATAATTCTCCATCTCTTTCCGGTCAGTTTCCCGCTGACGGTTGATCCTGTCGATCTGTTCCTGTATATTCTTATCATTCTGTCGGGAGTTCAAGATCTGCTGGTTGATAACATTGATCTCACCTTCCAAACGTTCATTCTTTAACCGGAGCTCATGCACCTGATTCTTGGATGCATCGATTGCCTGATTGATCTCCTCTAACGCCTGCTCGATACGCTCATATTCTTCCTTTGTATGCTCCAGTTCTTCTTTATTCTGCGTGAGATCATTATTTAAGATTTCCCGATTCTCTGTATCTTTATCAAGAATCTCTTTTAAATGCTCCATTTCAAGGAAAAAAGCATTGATATCCAGTTTCTTCAGTTCGTCCTTAAACAACAGATATTTTCTCGCTGTTTCTGACTGCTTCTGTAATGGACCGACCTGCTTTTCCAACTCATATAAAATATCATTGACACGACTTAGATTGTCACGCTCTGCTTCTAATGATTTCTCGGCTGCCGCTTTGTTCTTTTTAAATTTTACGATTCCTGCCGCTTCATCGAACAGTTCCCGTCGTTCCTCCGGTTTACCATTTAAGATCTTCTCAATCTGACCCTGTCCGATAATGGAATATCCCTCTTTACCGATACCGGTATCAAAGAACAGCGAATTTACATCCTTTAAACGACTGACTGTACCATTAATAAGATATTCACTTTCCCCCGAACGATACACACGTCTGGCAACCGTTACTTCATTATAATCAATCGGCAGATGATGATCACTGTTATCTAACGTGATTGCTACATAAGCAGAACCCTGTGGCTTACGAAGCTGTGTACCGGAGAAGATTACATCCTCCATCTTAGAGCCTCGGAGACTCTTTGCACTCTGTTCACCAAGTACCCAGCGGACAGCATCCGCCACGTTACTCTTTCCCGAACCATTCGGTCCAACGATACAGGTTATTCCATGATTGAATTTGAATACGATTTTATTTGCAAATGATTTGAAGCCGTTTACTTCAATACTTTTTAAATACATATATTAACCCTGCTTTTTCTTTATTTGTAACAGTGCATTATATGCTGCCGTCTGCTCCGAAGCCTTTCTGGATGCTCCTTCACCTGTCGCAACATGCTCCCCGTTAATGCACACCTCGGATACATAAGATTTATTATGATCCGGCCCCTTTTCCTCTAACAAGGCATAAGTAAGGGTTTTTTCTTCTTTCTGCGCAAGCTCCTGCAAGGTTGACTTGGCATCATAAAACAGTGAATGAGTCTCTACATCATCAAGTAGAAACCGGTGAACAAATTTCTTTGCTTCATCTAATCCGCCATCCAGATAGATCGCACCGAGAACCGCCTCAAACAGATCACACATGATCGAGTTCCGATTTCTCCCTCCGGTCAGATCTTCTCCCTTGCTGAGCAGAACATAATGTCCAAACTTTAGTTCCTTGGATATCTGGGATAAGGTAAATTCACATACCAGACTTGCTCGGAGCTTTGTTAATTTTCCTTCCGGATATTCCGGATAATTATGATAAAGATATTCACTGACAACGAATTCCAGGATCGCATCTCCAAGGAATTCCGATCGTTCATAGGATTCTACCTTATTGATCTTGCGTTCATTTGCATATGACTTATGTGTTAATGCCGTTACAAGCAGATCCAGATCACGAAAGGTATACCCAATGATATCTTCTATATTATGAAATCGTTCTGTATTCATAATTACTTCGCCACTTCTTTTCCAATATTCTCGGCAATTTTTTCATTTACACCATTTTCCTTGAAATCGATACACTGGAAAATAGCGCTCTTAACCTCTTCGTTATGAGAATTACCATGGATCTTTACAACAAGGCCCTTTAAGCCAAGCAAAGGTGCGCCACCTTTGTTCTTTGCATTAAAACGCTCTTTTAAGCCATTTAATGAACTCTTGATCAGAAGGCCTCCGATCTTGGTCTTAAGTGATGACATGATCGTATTCTTAATCTCACCTAGGAGCATCTTTGCAAGACCTTCATATAATTTTAAGATAACATTTCCGACAAAGGCTTCACAGACAATGACATCCGCTGCACCATTTGGAATCTCTCTTGCCTCGATACTGCCGACAAAATTAATGTCCTTGCATTCTTTTAATAATGGATATGTCTCTTTTACTAGAGCATTTCCCTTTTCTTCTTCATCACCGATATTTACGATTGCAACTCTTGGATTCTTTACATGCTCAATATTCTCCATATAGATAGAACCCATCTTGGCAAACTGTAGCAGATGCTCCGGTCTCGCATCGACATTCGCTCCACAGTCGATCAGAAGGGAATAACCCTTTGATGTAGGAAGTAATGGAGCAAGCGGTGAACGTTTTACACCTTTGGAACGTCCGACTACTAACTGACCTCCTGCAAGGATCGCACCTGAGCTTCCGGCTGAAATAATCGCATCAGCTTCTCCGTTCTTTACCATATTCAGACCAACCACCAGTGAAGAATCCTTCTTGCTTCTGACAGCCTGTACCGGGGCTTCATGACAGGTGATCTCCTCTGTTGCATTTACAACCTCGATCTTTGACTGATCGTAAGTATATTTTGCAAGTTCCTTTTTTATTACATCTTCTTTACCGGTCAGTATTACCTGTGCCTTTGCGCCTTCATTGATTGCTTCTACGGCACCTCTTATGATCCACTCCGGTGCATAATCTCCACCCATGGCATCTACGACTACTCTTGTTACTTCGCTCATCTTATTCCTGTTTCCTTTCTATACCGGAACTATTCCGGCATTTCCATATTTCTTATTATACGAATCGGAGTCCAGACTCCTACGCAGACCAACCCCAGGGTTTGTCAGAATAGGACTCTGCTCTGACCGTATAAATACACAAAGCTATTATATATTTTGCCTTTCTTAAAGTCAACAGGGGATATCGGTGCAAAAAAATAAAGCCTTCCGATCGCTCGGAAAGCTCTATTTATAATTACTCACCTACTGAGATAATCTCTTTCTTGTTGTATGAACCACAATTCTTACATACTCTATGTGGAACCATTAATTCGCCACACTTGCTGCACTTTACTAATGCAGGAGCAGTCATCTTCCAGTTAGCTCTACGCTTATCTCTTCTGGCCTTTGAACTCTTATTCTTTGGACAAATTGACATTAATCACACCTCCTCAACCTTTCAAGATGTTTGCAAAAACTGATAATCTTGGATCCGGAACAAAATCATCACAATCACATGTTTCATGATTCAGATTTGCTCCACACACTTTGCACAGACCTTTGCAATCATCTTTGCATAATATCTGCATCGGGACTAAAGTCATTAGTTCCTTCTGTAAAAGCATGTCCATATTAATAATGTGATCTTCCAGATAATCTAATTCCTCGATCTCATCAACTTTATCTGTTTCAAAGATAGCCATATCGATCATCTCGTCTATGTCCACTTCAAAATCTTCTGTAATTTCATCCAGACAACGGTCACATAACATCTTAAGTGTAACAACACAGCCACCCTTAAGACTTGCTTTTCTCTTTCCTTCATTTCTGGCGGTAAGATGAAAATCCTTTACATTATCGACTACATATACATTTCCGTTGAAAGAAAATTCCTTCAATTCAGATGTAACATCGTAGTCTTTTACCTGTCCTTCTGTCGATAAAATCTCTGATAAATCAATTAACATAATATCTCCTAAAAATCGCACATTGGTTATTATACATATTTGAACACTCTTTGTCAACGATAAAATCACATATTTTTTGCCATATTTTTCTTTTTCGTTACACTAAAGCAACAGTCTCTCTGGCAATCGCAAGCTCCTCATTTGTAGGAACTACGAATACCTTTACTTTTGAATCCGGTGTAGAGATCAGCTTTTCATCTCCCATAACCTTATTTGCTTCCTGATCGATCGTAATACCCATGTATTCCATATCTGTCATTGCAAGATTTCTGACATATGGATTGTTCTCACCGATACCGGCTGTAAATGCAATCGCATCTACGCCACCCATGGCTGCGGCATATGCACCGATATACTTCTTGACACCATATGCAAATACATCAAGCGCAAGGCGACATCTGTCATTTCCTTCTTCCATACCCTTGCCGAGATCTCTGAAATCACTGAATCCGCCGGACAGACCATAAACACCGGACTTTTTATTTAAGATCGTATTGATCTCTTCGATATTCTTTCCTGTCTTGTTTGCAAGGAATTCGATAATGGCAGGATCGATATCGCCGGATCTTGTTCCCATGATCACACCTGCAAGCGGTGTCAGACCCATGGTCGTATCTACTGATTTTCCACCCTTAACCGCTGTAATACTGGAACCATTGCCAAGATGACACACGATAATCTTTGTATCTTCGATATTTTTTCCAAGAAGCTCTGCTGTTCTCTTTGACACGAAGCTGTGGCTTGTGCCGTGGAAACCATATCTTCTGATCTTATAGTCTGTATAATATTCATAAGGAATACCATAGATATATGCTTTATCCGGCATTGTCTGATGAAACGCTGTATCAAATACACCGACATTCGGAACACCCGGCATCAGCTTCCGGCATGCACGAATACCAATCAGGTTTGCCGGATTATGTAATGGCGCAAGATCGTTACATTCTTCAATCGCAGCAATTACTTCATCTGTAATCACAACAGACTGGGCAAATTTCTCACCACCATGTACGATTCTGTGACCTACCGCATCGATCTCGGACAGATCAGCGATCGCGCCTGTCTCTTTATCTGTTAATGCTTCTAATACATAGCTGACTGCTGCATTATGATCCGGCATAGGAAGATCCTTTGTATATTTCTCTTTTCCTGTCGTTGTATGGGTAAGTCTTCCATCTACAGCGATACGTTCACATAAGCCCTTTGCAAGAAGTTCTTCTGTATCAGAATCGATCAACTGATACTTCAATGATGAACTGCCACAGTTAATAACTAAAACCTTCATATTAAATATCCTCACTTTATATATTTTGTTCTGACTGGCACAAAGCCTGTCGAATATAACATAATTTATTTATACAGTTATCTGCTTTATTCTTTGACCTTTAATTTTCGATCTCTTTTCTTCAAGACTTAAACTTTATTTCTCAGACAACACTTTATATTCTACATTCATCTAATATGTGCTTCAAGTCTTTTTTCGTATTTTCAAGCGACCCGGAATTATCAATCTTATAGTCGCAGGCTTCCAGATAAAAAGCTTCCGACTCCTGTGAATCGATAACCGCCTGTGCTCGTTCTCTGGTAAAGCCACGATATTCGCAGAGTCTGGATATCCGGACATCCAAGTCTGCATAGACATAGCACATCTTATCGCAGATACTCTTATATCCATCCTGAATCAGCAAAGCAGCTTCAATCACGAACAGCTTTTTTCCGACATTCTTCTGTTTCTCAATCCGGCGCAGGATTTCTTCTTTCACTAACGGATGTGAGATACTGTTCAGCAAAGCCAGTTTATCTTTATCGTGGAATACGATATCTCCAAGCTTCTTTCTGTCAATCGAGCGGTTAACTGTTGATTGATCGTTGTCTGTCGCTACATTTTCTTCGGCAGATACAGATGTAACTATGTCAGTATCCACCAAAATCTCCGTACCAAATGCATCCACAATTCCCTGATATACCGTTCTTCCTGGATTCATCAGCTCATGTGCCAGATGGTCTGCTTCTATTATATATGCATCATATTCTTCCTTTAATATTGTAAGAACTGCTGTCTTTCCGGAACCGATGCCTCCGGTCAGTCCAAGGATCAGCATGTCGTCTTTATTTTGCATCATACCAATTATCTCCTTCACTGATACCGATCTCAAGCGGTACTGCCATGTCGGCTGCACCCATCATTTCCTTTTCCATGATCTCTTTTACAATATCAACCTCATCCTTTGCGGTCTCTACCAGAAGTTCATCATGGATCTGTAAGATCAGGCGGGATTTCAGTCCTCGTTTTTTCAGTTCCATATTCACACGGAACATAGCAATCTTAATAATATCTGCCGCCGTTCCCTGAATCGGCGAATTCATTGCAACACGTTCACCAAAGCTTCTGGTCATGAAGTTTGAAGACCGAAGCTCCGGTACAGGACGGATACGACCGAACATCGTCCGTACAACACCATCTGCTTTTGCTTCTTCCACCTGACGGTCAAGGAATAACTTTATATTCTTATAGGTTGCAAAATATTTCTCAATATAATCAGCCGCTTCTTTTCTGGATATTCCAAGATCCTCCGACAAGCCAAATGCACTGATTCCATAAACAATACCGAAGTTAACTGCCTTTGCATTTCTTCTCTGCAAGGATGTTACCTGATCGATCGGAACATCGAACACCTCGGAAGCTGTCGTTGCATGAATATCTACATGATTCAAAAAGGCATTCTGCATGACCTGATCTTCGGACAAATGAGCAAGTACACGAAGTTCAATCTGAGAATAATCAGCATCCACAAATACATATCCATCCTCCGGAATAAATGCCTTTCGAATCAGTCTGCCAAGTTCCAACTTCATCGGAATATTCTGGAGGTTCGGATCAGTCGAACTGATACGACCGGTCGCTGTGATCGTCTGGTTAAAGGTTCCGTGAATTCTGCCATCTTCTGATATATATGCCGTCAAGCCCTGCGCATAAGTGGAATTCAGCTTTGTAAGCTGACGATATTCCAGTATCGCAGGTATGATCGGATGGTCATTCTTTATCTTTTCCAGCACATCAACGCTGGTGCTATATCCGGTCTTGGTCTTCTTGCCACCGGGAAGTCCCATATCTTCAAATAAAATAACGCCTAACTGTTTCGGTGAATTGATATTAAACTCTTTTCCTGCATAACCGATGATCTCGGTATGCAGTTCGTCAATCCTGCTCTGCAGCTTTACGCTGTAATCATCCAAGGCTTTTCGGTCAACCCGGATTCCCCGATGCTCCATATCATAAAGCGTATATACCGTCGGCATCTCGATCTCATTATAGAGAGTGAACATCTCCTGTTTTTCCAGACGTTCCATTAGAAGATCACCTGCAAGATATGGGATCAACGCCTTATATGCAAATAATTTCCGGAAGGTCTCATTTGTAAAAGAGAACAGATTCAGTTCATCTTTTCCAACCAATTCTTTTTCGGATGGCAGCGTTGCGCCAAGATAATCTCTTGCGATCGCATCATAGGAATATACATCCTCCATCGGATTTAAGAGATATGCCGCTACACCGATATCATGCACCTTTGTATCACTCTCATCAAACGGAAAGACTGACAATGCTTCCTTTAAATCCAGAATATCAATCTGCATACCATCCCTGGTGACTGACACTATATTCTCTGTCAGTCTGTCATGCTCCATTCCATTCAGATTTGACAAAATAAAGACATCTTTATCGGATATGGCGGCAGCCAGCCCGAATAAGGTTCCATCCTTTCGGATCGGATATAAACCGATCTTATGTGTATTTTTCATCTTATCAGCAAAGAATCCGTCTATCTGCTCTGTTGTTTCAAGCAAGGTGATAACCGGATCGATCTCAGCCGCCTCTGTCACTGTGTCAAACTTTTTTAACAGACTGTTAAAGCCTAATCTTTTAAAAATCTTATATGAATCTTCATTAAATAATGATTCGGTCGTCATTTCATCCAGAGAGACATCCAGCTTGCAGTCCAGTTTGATCGTTGCAAGATCCTTTGACATAACTGCAAGATCCATATTCTCTGTCAGATTCTTCTGAACACGCGGAGGCTTTACCGTATCCAGATGATCCAGAATATTCTCCATGCTTCCGTATTCGATCATCAGCTTTGCCGCTGTCTTTTCTCCGATTCCCGGAACTCCCGGAATATTATCTGAAGTATCTCCCATAAGGCCCTTCATATCTATAAACTGAACCGGTGTAACGCCATATGCCTCAACAACATCCTTTGCATAATAATTTTCTATCGTTGTTCCGGTTGCTTTTGTCTTTGGAATACGCACAAGTATTGTATCCGTTGCAAGCTGTAGAAGATCTCTGTCACCCGATACAATAACAGTTGCATAACCATCCCGTTCTGCCATTCTTGATATCGTACCGATAATATCATCTGCCTCATATCCGCCTTTTTCCACGATCGTGACATGCATGGCTGTAAGCACTTCTTTCATAAGCGGAACCTGTTCCCGAAGCTCCTCCGGCATTGGTTTTCTGGTTCCTTTATAAGCACTGTATTTCAGATGGCGGAATGTCGGTTCATGCACATCAAATGCTACGCACATATGATCCGGCTTTTCTTCGTCCATGATCTTAAATATAATGTTAAGAAAACCAAGAACTGCATTTGTATGCAGTCCTTCATAGTTTGTAAGATCCGGCAGACCATAGAATGCACGGTTTAATATACTGTGTCCATCAATTAATAATATTTTATTCATTTTCTATATCGTCCTTCTCTGCCGTTTCCTCGGCGACTTCCAGATAATTTTTATGTGTCTGGTTATATTTCTTTATTTTATCCATAAACTGTACATTCTTATCACTGTTTCCCGGAAGATCCTCATCTTTATATAAAATATTTTCCAGATATTCAATCATATACTTATTACCGAATAACAACTTTTCGCCGAATGTATCGCTGTAATAATATTCTGTCTGTGATTTCTGCTTGGCATTCTGTTCATAATGATAAACCTTTTCAAGTACGCCACTGTATACCCACAAAAGCCCTGTGATAATAGCCGCAAGAACGAGAACAATCGTAGATGTTGCAATTCGTTTTACAGCTGTCATACGTGTCATTTCTTCATCCAGCTTATCATCCAGTTCCTTTTTAAAGTTAGTTGAAAGATTCTCTTCATTATCCAACTCTTTCATCCCAACGATCAGGGTGTAATAGATTTCCAGTTCCTCTGAACAATTATCACAGTTTTTGACATGCTTAATAAACTCCTTTAACTCGTCATCCGGGAGCTTATTCTCTATAAATGCCATGATCTTCGATTGTGCTTCCAAACATGTCATCTGACTGTCACCTTCTTCATCCTGTCCGTATTTTTTATCGTCTATCGAATATGATCCCGGGATTCATCGGTTGTCTTAACAATCTCCCGTATCACAATATGAAACGGGTCACCCTTTCCCGGAACCACCTCTACACGGTCACCGACTTTATGTCCAAGCAATGCTTTCCCCATTGGAGATATATTACTGATAATGCCGTTTAATACATCTTCACGTACTGTCGTCACAATACGATAAGTATCTTCTTCTTCATCCTCTTCAAAATAAACACGAACGGTATTATTCAAGCCAACTTCATCATCTGCTGATTCATCCTTTATGATCTCAGCAGTTCTTACCATACGATCCAGATAACGGATTCTCTTTTCATTCGCATTCTTATCCTTCTTCGCAGCATAATATTCAAAATTCTCACTCAGATCTCCCTGTGCTCTTGCTTCCTTCACAGCTTCCAACTTTTCTTTACGAACTACGACTTTTCTATATTCGATTTCTTCTTCCATCTTCTTGATGTCAGATTCTGTTAACTGATTAAACATTAAACCAACCACCCTGTTCACATTTTTGCTAACAGTATAGCACAAAACATTTTTGGATACAACAAAAGCAGATCTTACGTCCGAAAACATAAAATCTGCTTCTGTTATTATATGAAATAAAATATATTTACTTCAGATTAGTTGTTGATGAGCTTGTCTTCACCATTCCAGCTGTACAGCTTTCTGATGCTTTCGCCAACGATCTCTGATGGATGCTCAGCAGCTTTCTTTCTCATAGCCTTGAAGTGAACCTGACGTCCTGCAGGTGACATATCAAGTAAGAATTCCTTAGCAAATGTACCATCCTGAATATCAGAAAGAACTTTCTTCATAGCCTTCTTTGTATCTTCTGTAATGATCTTAGGACCTGTTACATAATCACCATACTCAGCAGTATTTGAGATAGAATATCTCATTCCCTTGAAGCCTGACTGGTAGATCAGATCTACGATCAGCTTCATCTCATGAATACACTCAAAGTATGCATTTCTTGGATCGTAACCGGCTTCGCAAAGTGTCTCGAAACCAGCCTGCATAAGTGCACATACACCACCGCAAAGAACTGCCTGCTCACCAAAGAGGTCTGTCTCTGTCTCTGTTCTGAATGTTGTCTCAAGAACGCCAGCACGAGCTCCGCCGATACCAAGTGCATAAGCTAATGCTCTGTCAAGAGCCTTTCCTGTGTAATCCTGCTCTACAGCTACAAGACAAGGTGTACCCTTTCCTGCCTGATACTCAGAACGTACTGTGTGACCAGGTGCCTTAGGAGCGATCATGGTTACATCAACATTCTTAGGCGGAACAATTGTTCCGAAGTGGATATTGAAACCATGAGCAAACATTAACATATTGCCTTCTTCAAGGTTTGGCTCGATATCGTTCTTGTACATATCAGCCTGTAACTCATCATTAATAAGAATCATGATAATGTCTGCTTTCTTAGCAGCTTCTGCAGCTGTATATACTTCAAATCCCTGTGCTTCAGCCTTTGCCCAAGACTTGCTTCCTTCATAAAGACCGATAATTACGTTACAGCCTGATTCTTTTAAGTTAAGGGCATGTGCATGTCCCTGTGAACCATAACCGATAATAGCGATTGTCTGTCCGTCCAGTAATGATAAATTACAGTCTTCCTGATAATAAATTTTTGCTTCTGCCATTATTTTGTCCTCCTGATATAAATGACTTCTTTATAATAATTAACTGCATAATTGCAATCAATCTATCAATAGTTAACTAAGGTGCACATGATTAATTCTGACGCTGACCTCTCACCAGTCCTGTCAGACCGGTACGAACCAGTTCAATGATCTCAAATCCATCTAACAGTCCGAGAAATGCTTCACACTTCGAGGTTGCACCTGTTAGCTCAATGATCATGGAACCTTTTGAAACATCAACGATGTTTGCTCGGAATATATTTGCAATGGACATGATATCCTGACGGGTATCCTTATCACTTCTCACCTTTACGAGTACAAGCTCTCTGCATACTGATTTGCCCGGCTCCAGTTCAACGATCTCTACGACATCCTCGAGCTTATTCAACTGTTTCTTGATCTGGCTCAGACTTGCATTATCTCCGCTTACTGCTACAGTCATTCTGGAATATGCAGGATTCTCCGTAACACCTACCGTAACGCTGTCAATATTATAACCTCTGCGGCTGAATAAACCTGAAACTCTGCTCAGTACACCTGATGTATTATCTACAAGAAGTGACAAAACTATATTATCCATCAATAAGTACCACCTTTCAAACCTATGAAACGGCTGTATAATCAATACAGCACAAATCCTTGTTTTATTATAGTTATCTTGTCAATTATTGTCAACGAAGAATTACTCAATATCAAGCAATCTTTTTACAACCTGAACACATTCTGCCGCATCCTCTGAATAACCATCTGCATGAATCTCTTCAGCAAAGCTCTCTGTGATAACAGCTCCGCCGATAACGACCTTAATATCCAGATTTTTTGCTTTTACCAGTTCCACGACATCCACCATTTTCATCATAGTTGTTGTCATCAGTGCCGAAAGTCCGATGACTTTGGCATCATTTTCTATGGCTGCATCTACGATCACATCCGCAGGTACATCTTTTCCAAGATCAATAACCGGGAATCCGTAGTTTCGAAGCATCAAGACAACCAGATTCTTTCCGATATCATGGATATCTCCCTCTACGGTAGCAACCACGATCGCAGGCATTGACTTTCCATCATCCTCCCGTACGATAAGTGGTGTGATATGATTGATCGCAAGCTCCATCGTCTCTGCGCTGGCGATTAACTGTGGCAGAAAGTATTTTTTCTGTTCAAATAATTTTCCAACACGGTTAATTGCCGGAATCAGCTCATCATCAATAATCTTCTGCGGATCTATCCCCTGTTCCAGTTCTTTTTTGACATCTTCTGTAATATTTCTTTTATTTCCTTTTACAACATCTGTGTAGATAACACTTTTTTCTTTTTCATCCTCCTGACTGCCTCCATTCTGTACAGGTGCAGCCGTTGTGATCCCGAGAGGTTTTACATTCTGGATATACCGGATATCTCCTTCGTCTTTGTTAAGAAGCATATCCGATGCATATGCCATATTCATAAGCATGGTCTGTGACGGATTTGCAATTGCCATCGTAAGACCATTCTGGATCGCCATCGTAAGAAAAGCTGCATTTACAAACATACGCTCCGGCAATCCAAATGAGATATTCGAAAGTCCGCATATCGTAGCAAGCCCCATATCATGGCAATAACGGATTGTTTTCAGGCAGTTGACAGCAGCAGCTTTCTCTGCTCCGACTGTTGCAACCAGACCATCGACCACAACATCCTCTTTCTGAAAGCCCATCTTATAAGCAGCATCCAGAACTGTATGTATAATGCTTTCTTTTTCATCACTGTCCTTTGGAAGTCCCTCATCAGAAAGCGGAAGAAGAATGAACATCGCACCATATTTTCTGACCAACGGAAGGATCTCCTGCATTTTTACCTTTTCCAGAGATACAGAATTCACAAGTGCACGTCCCGGATAGATACGAAGTGCCGCTTCGATAACAGCAGGGTTACTGGAATCAATACATAACGGAAGATTCACTGCCTGTGACACCTCATATACAACCCTTACCATCATTTCTTTCTCATCAATACCATTCATGCCGACATTGATATCAAGAATTGATGCACCCTTTTCCATCTGTTCTTCTGCCATCGTCATAACAGTATCGAGAACCCCTTCCCGAAGCTCTGCCTGCAGTTTCTTCTTACCGGTTGGATTGATACGTTCTCCGACCACCATAAAAGGACCATCCAGACTGATCTGTCTTGTCATGCGTTCTGATGATAGCAAACGTTCTTTCTTGTCTGATATCTCAGGAATATCCATTGTCTTTGCCATATCAGAAAGTGCTTTGATATGGGCAGGAGTTGTTCCGCAGCAGCCGCCGACCATACCGGCTCCTGCTTCTATGATCATCTTCATATCTTCTGCAAAGGTTTCCGGTGTCATGGCATATACACTTTTACCATCCACAAGTTCAGGCATACCGGCATTCGGCTTCGCAAATACAGGAACAAATGCTACCTCTTTCATGGCAGCCACAAGCTCTGTCATCTTGTCCGGTCCTGTGGAACAGTTTACACCTATCGCGTCCACGCCAAGATTCTGTAATACATTGACCGCGGTTACCGGATCCGTTCCATATAAGGTTCTTCCGTCCTCGTTAAATGTAAGGCTCGCCATGACAGGGAGATCACAGATCTCATTTGCAGCGATCACAGCAGCTCTGGTTTCGGCAAGGCTCATCATAGTTTCTACAACCAGAAGATCACAGCCCGCCTCAACAAGAACTTTGATCTGTTCTTTATAGATATCAACCAACTCTTCAAACTGAAGTTTTCCCATCGGATATAACATCTCACCTGTCATGGTAAGATCGCCTGCGACATAACCATGCCCGCACTCAGCAACGGCCTGCTTTGACAGAGCTACCAGATCCATATTCATCTGATAGAGATCATTCTCCAGTCCATATTCACGAAGCTTTAAACGATTACAGGTAAATGTCGGAGCATATAAGATATCTGTGCCTGCATTCAGATACGACGTCTGAAGTTCCAGCATAACTTCTTTGTGCTCCAGTATGTATTTTTCCGGACATACACCAAGCGGCATGCCTGCATTCATCAGATTTGTTCCGGTTGCTCCATCTAAGATCAGTATTTTCTCATTGAACAGTTGTCTAAATTCGTGTTTATTCATTCGTTATCACACCTTCGTCGTCTATTTTGTTATCTCCGTCTGCCGCTGTCGTTGCAAGCATATCACATCGTTCATTCATCGGATGTCCTGCATGTCCCTTTACCCAGTGAAAGGTTACTGTATGCGGTTCTTTTGCTTTTAACAGTCGTTCCCACAGATCCCGGTTCTTTACCGGTTCATTCTTGCCACGTTTCCAGCCCTTCTTGATCCAGCCCCATATCCAGCCTTCATTAAATGCCTTTACAAGATACTGGGAATCTGAATATAAATCCACATTACAGGGTTTTATCAATGCTTCTAAACCAACAATAGCTGCCATAAGCTCCATGCGGTTATTTGTAGTCTTATTATAGCCCTGTGAAAATTCCCGTTCATGGAGCGTTCCTTTTCCATCAATAAACTGGATAACCGTACCATATCCGCCCGGTCCGTCCGGATTACCTCTCGCTGCACCATCTGTATATATCTTTACATCCATTCTTTTCGCACCTCATATCCATTCTAATTAATCCATATCCGCTTATAAATGACTGATTATCACTTTTCATCAAATGATCGGAATATTTTATTCTGTGCCATCACTATAACTTTCGATCAATTCTGTAAGGAGTCTGCTCATTTTATCAGACATCTCCTTACTGCGATCCAGAATATCCTCATGCTTTAATTCAGCACCAAGTCCTGCCGCTTTATTTGAAATTGCCGAAAAACCGGATACACGGATTCCCATATGGCAGGCCGCGATTGCCTCACATGCTGTACTCATGCCGACCGCATCTGCGCCGAGCAACTGAAACATCCTTATCTCAGCCGGTGTTTCATATTGTGGACCGGTCGCCTGAATGTAGGTTCCTTCCACAACATGAAGTCCAAGCTGCTCAAATACTTCCCTGCTTATCTGTATTTTTTCTTTATCATATATATGGCTCATATCCGGGAATCTGACGCCAAACTCATCTATATTTCTTCCAATCAACGGAGATGGAACAAAGCTTGATATCTGATCCGAAATGATCATGATATCTCCCGGTGCCAGCTCTTCACTGATTCCTCCCGCCGCATTGGTAAGGATCAGCCACCGTATTCCTAGAAGCCCCATCAGCCGGATCGGCTTCACGACATCCTGCATGGAATATCCCTCATAGTAATGAACTCTTCCCTGCATGACAACAATCGGCTTTCCACAGGAATAACCAAATATAAACCGTCCCTTATGACCGGCAACCGTCGAAACAGGAAAACCCGGAATCTCTTTATAATAAACATACACCGGATCATCCACGGTAAATGCATCGCCCAGTCCGCTTCCAAGTACGATCCCTATCTCCGGCTTCATCTTTATTTTGTCAGTGATATAACGAACAGCCTCATCATACATAAATAACATCTCCTTATCCCGGTGCTGCAGCTCACCTGTACCCAGTCTCTGAAATACATAATTCTGAGTTTTCCCATATATCCATATGATAAAAAAGCTGACACCCATCTGAATGTCAGCTTATTTTCATAAAACGGAGATAGAGAGATTTGAACTCTCGCGCCGGTTGCCCGACCTACCGCTTTTCGAGAGCGGACCCTTCAGCCACTTGGGTATATCTCCTTTTTCCTATGACTTTGCTATAATACCATTAATACACAAAATATACAACTATTTTTTATGATACTTTCTGATGCCTTTTCACCGGACATGGTCATACAATGGTAACACTTAAAACTAATAGTAGCAGATTACAGGCATCCCGGCATAGATATTCTCATAAATAACCGCGGCTTTCTGATATGGCAGATTAACGCAGCCATGCGAACCGCCGGAATAATAAATGTCTCCGCCGAACTTATCACGCCATGTCGCATCATGAAGCCCGATTCCACGATTAAAAGGCATCCAGAAATTGACCTTTGTCTCATAATCCTCTCCTCTTAAAACAGAAGGTGATTCCTTATATGTGATCGAATATAACCCATCCGGTGTACCATGTCCTTCCTTTACACAACCTGTTACACAGGGAGAATCTTCAACCAATTTTCCATCTATGATCAAATATACATGCTGGTTTGACAGATCGACCTCTACATAAGAATAACCGATATCCCCGTATTTGTTATATGCTGCTCCCGTCTGGGAAAACTCCGGTGTACGCTCCTGTGATTTCCCACTTGCAAGTGCTTCCCGCAAGCCCTTTGTCTCCGCTTCTACATCAATTGCCCATCCATAACGATTGCCTGTTTCTTCTACATATCTTCCTGTATAAGTCTGAAAGGTTCTCGTTGTTCCGACTGTATCATATGTCTCTGCAAGCTGTCTCACATATGCCTGAACCGATTTCTTTTTGAACTTCCATTTTCCGTTATCATAATAGAGCCAGCTGCCAAATGTTGATGCATCAAGCGTCCATGATACACGATCAATGCTGTAGTCGATCTGAACCGTAAGATATGTTTCCAGTGCTTTTTTCCGGTCTGCGATCTCCTTACTGTCTGCCGTGATCTCTGCATTCTCATAACACGCTTCTTTATCAAGGTCAGTAGCAGCTTTCACCTGTTCAAGCGCCGTTTCTATCACTTCATGAACCTTATCTGTATCCAGATAACTGCCTTCTGTCTCTGGTATGATAACCGCCTCGCTCTTATCAACTGCTACATAGGCATCCTTTGGTTTTTCCATATTCTTTTCCTGCATACAGTCCTGATCTTTTAAAAATTGATACAGTTTTTTCTTATCATAGGTTACCTCATAACTGGTTTTATAATCTTTTCGCTTATTATTCAGATATAAAAACCACAGAAAGCCATTTTGCTTCTTCTTAATGCTTTTCTCATTGGAAACTGCCTGTATCGTCATATCGATATCTTCCGGACGGATCACAAATGATGCATGTTCTCTGCCGTTTACGCTTAAAGTATATCCACTCATATATGTATCGATCGTGTTTTTTACGGATTTTACTGTATGATAGGATACATTCTGTCCGTCAATATATGTATTCTTGTTAAAATGGAAACTAAACCAGATCGACAATGTAAGATAACAAAGTAAAATAACTCCGCCCACAGAAATTGATATAATCGCAGCGATCTTTTTTCCTTTTTTTCGTTTATCGATCTGTTCATAGACACTCTTATCGACAAAGACATCCGATGGTATAGCAGCAGCCGTGGCAGCAACCTCCGGCTGGTCTTTTGTTTCTATTTCTTCAGCCTCCGCCTGGTCTGTCTCTTGGTCTGCTTCAGTTTCAATCTCCATCTGCCCAGCCTCTTTGCCTGCCTCATTCTCTTCTTTGTCTGCGCTGTTTTCTGTTTGCTCTTCTTTAGTCTCTATTTGTGTTGCCTCTTTATCCGCTTCGCATTCTGTTTGTTCTGCATCTTTGACGGCTTTGCTCTCTATCTGCTCTACTTCTTTGTTTTCCTCACTCATAATCTTCCCCTGTTATTCTCCTTCCAAATGGATCACGCATATCTCCGGTTTATTATTGACCCGAAACTTTAAAGTATGACCACCAAGTCCACCTGTTAAGATCATTTTTTTATTGCGATATTCATACATACCCCGGTAATATTTCGGAAACAGTCGTACCATCGGTGATATAACTCCCCCAAAAAACGGAAGTATGATCATGCCCCCGTGTACATGACCGGATAACACCAGATCTGCTCCCCATTCCGCATAAACCGAAAAGTAATCCGGGTTATGCGCAAGTAATATCGTATATGCATCCTGATGTCTCGTTGGAAGAAGCTCCACCAGATAGTCCGTCTCCATCTTCATAAGCCGGAATCTTCTGTAATAAGCCGCATCCATGTCAAGCCCCACCACCCGGATATTTTCAGATGTCAGAATCATTTCCTCATTTATAAGCCATTGAACATAATCCTTTGTCTGTTCATATAGATTTTCCCAGATATCTCCATACTGCTCTGTATATAAACTGGTTCGCATCTCATGATTTCCCTTTGAAATATAAACAGGGAATTCACTTCCAAGCTTTTGCAGAAGGTCTATCGCAACACCCGAACCGACATCTTTCTTTCCGACTATAACATCTCCTGCGATCAAAACTGCATCAGGGGCAATCTTTTTTATCTCTTTTATGAGCTCCTCATTTTTATCTCCGAATTCCGCATTATGAAGATCTGCGATCATCGCAAATGTAGCAGACTTTTTGATTCTTTTATCCGTGATCGTATAATGAGATACCGAAAGCATGTGATTCTCCCGTCTGCTTTCAATCAGAACTGCGCACAGACAGATAAGCGCAAATATACAGATGATACTGATGATATCGAATAACATTTCCTCTTCCTCTAGGAACGAAAGGCAAGATATAATACTTTTTTAAAACTATAGCCAAACGTCATTTTCTTTATATTTTCTGCAGCAACAATCTCAACTGAACCAAGTACACGGCCATTGATCGAATATTCCATTTTTCCGATCACGTCTCCTTTGTTGATCGGTGCAGTAAGCGTCTCTTCCTGAACCGGTGTCTTCTTCACATCATCTGCCTTTTCTCCGCGAAGCAGAACGGATGAGAAGTCCGATGCATTTTCAATCGCCAGTTCGTCACTGATACCATTTTCTATAGAAACGCTGCAGGTGTCAAGTACATTTTCATCTTTATACAGATTGCAGTTTGCATATCCATAATCGAATAGCTTGCAGACCTCTTTATTTCTGATATCCTTTGTTTCAGCTCCCATGATAACTGCGATCAATGTAATGCCGTTTCTGTTCGCCGTCGCCGACATACAGTATTTGGCTGTCGCCGTATATCCGGTTTTAAGCCCGGTCGCCCCGGTGTACATATTAAGGAATTTATTTGTATTAGCAAGGTCAAATCTTGACTCGCCCCTTGCGGTTTTATGTATGATCGAATCCATCCAGATACCGGAATATTTCAGGATCTCAGGATGTTCGTCAATTAACTGTCTGGACATAATTGCAATGTCTCTTGCCGATGTCTCATGTCCATCTGCATCCAGTCCACAGGCATTGACAAAATGTGTATGCTCCATTCCAAGTTCCTTTGCCCGGTCATTCATTCTCTGAACAAAGGCTTCCTCGCTTCCTGCCGTGAATTCTGCCATAGCAACTGCCGCATCGTTTCCTGATGCAATAATGATACATTTTATCATATCTTCAACCGTCTGCTGTTCACCGGTTTCAAAGAAACATTGTGAACCACCCATAGAAGCTGCATGTTCACTCACAGTTACAATATCAGACATCTGATAATCGCCTGCCTTCATTGCCTCAAAAACCAGAAGCAGCGTCATTACCTTTGTGACGGATGCAGGTTTCCTTGCCTCGTCTGCATTTTTCTCATATAATACCGTTCCTGTTGTTGCTTCCATAAGGATACAGGATGGTGATTCCAATTGAAGTCCGGACTGATCTGTCGCTATTTCATCTGTTACTGTTCTATCTGTTACAGTTTCATTTGTTACGGCTTCATCTGTAAGCGGTTCTTCCTGTACGTTTTCCTCAGTTACCACCTCTGGCTCAGCAACACTATATATTACCGATCGGTCGGTATGTCCGACTACAAGTGCTATTCCAAGAACCATACCTATAAATGCTCTGCCTACCCTCTTTCCCATTTTAACCCGTTTCAATAACATCCCTCTAATCTGTTCATTTATACAATTTATGCTTAAAAAAATGAATAAAGAATGTTTGTGTTGATATTTTTCTTTCATAATTAATTATATTCTGCTATAATACTACAGAATTATGCGCAATATGCGGTAATTTAATAAATAATGACACTTTCGTCATTTATTAACTGGACAAATTATAACAGGAGGAAAATCAATGAGTATGAAATTGGTTAAACGAGTACCAACCGGTGAAGAGATCAAAGAATTATATCCTCTCTCACAGGAACTCAAAGACATTAAAGCAAAACGAGACGAAGAGATCAGAAAAATTTTTACCGGAGAAGACAAGCGATTTATATTTATAATTGGTCCATGTTCCGCTGATAACGAAGATGCTGTATGCGACTATCAGAACAGACTGGCAAAGGTTGCAGAACAGGTCAAAGATAAAATTCTTGTAATTCCACGTATATATACGAACAAACCAAGAACAACGGGTGATGGATACAAAGGGATGTTACATCAGCCGGATCCGAATAAGGCTTCTGATATGTTAGAAGGTTTATATGCGATTCGTAAAATGCATATCCGCGCGATCAAAGAAACCGGACTCACAGCAGCAGACGAAATGCTCTATTCCGAGAACTGGCAATATGTTGACGACATCTTATCCTATGTAGCGATCGGTGCACGTTCCGTTGAGGATCAGCAGCACAGATTAACGGCAAGTGGAATGGACATTCCGGTCGGCATGAAGAATCCAACCAGTGGTGATTATACTGTTATGATGAATTCTTGTCTTGCCGGACAGCATCCGCATACTTTCTTATATTCCGGATGGGAAGCCCACACAGACGGAAACCCACTGACCCATTGTATCTTAAGAGGTGCATTAAACAAACACGGCCGTTCCATCTCAAACTACCACTACGAAGATCTGCGTCTTTTATATGAATCATACCAGAAGTTCAATCTGGTAAATCATTCATGTATCGTTGATGCAAATCATAACAATTCAGGCAAAAAATTCGATGAGCAGCCAAGAATCGTAAAAGAGGTTATCCACAGCCGCAATTATGATCCTGATATCAAAGAACTTGTAAAAGGTGTTATGGTTGAAAGTTATATCGAAGATGGTAATCAGCCGGTTGGCGGAGGATGCTATGGCAAATCCATCACAGACCCTTGTCTCGGATGGGAAAAGACAGAACGTCTCTTAAAGGAAGTTGCAGATCTGTTATAAAAAACGATAAAAGAATATGAAATTTCTTTTTAATAACAATTATATGTATGATAAAAAGGAACCTGCCAAATAACAACTGGCAGGTTCCTTTTTTAATCCTTTATGATGCGTGATAGAAAATTTCTACCTAACGACACATCTCCGGTAATATTCAATTTTCCGGTTGCATATGCATAAATCGGATCCATCACTCCATTTATTACTTTCTCCAGGCAGGATACTGTAACGATAAACTGAACATTTCGTTGCTTATATTCCCCCGAAGCGACCTCAAATGTATCATCTTTCAAATGAATGTAAAAATGCCCGCTATCACGTCCAATAACATCAAACTGGAAATACGTATCATCCTGTAATCCATCTATATTCTTATGCAAGGATAATTCATTAAAATAATCAAGACATTCCCTGTATGTCATATAAACAAACCCGCTTTATAAGAACTCGAAATCGTCTTCCTCGTCGCCATCACCAATCAGAACCTGATTACGCTTAACGCCTTCTTCGATTTCTCCTACAATTACTTCATCTTCTTCATCCTCTGTTACAGCACTCTTACCTGCAAATGCCTGTGGTTTGCTTTCCTCTTTCGGTTCTTCCTTTGGCTTCATCTTTAACTTCTGAGGTTCATTTGTTGTCTGAGACTTCATCTTCAGCTTAGTAATAGGATCAGCTTCTAATGCATCCTCATTAATGGATGAAGCAGTACCTGCTGTTGCTGTTGCAACACCACCATTTGCCCTAATCTCTTCCATCTCTGCTTTTAACTTTGCAAGCTCTGCCTTTGCATTTGAAAGAACTTCATTTGCACGCTTCTTTGCATCGTTAATGATTCTGTTGGCTTCATTGTTTGCTGCATTCTGTTCCTTTTTGGAACCCGGAGCAGCCTGCTCCAACTGTTTCTCTAATTCATAGATCTTTACACTATTCTCTCTGAGAGAATTCTGAGCTAGTTCATTTTCTGCTGCAGCTGCATCATATTTTGCCTGTAATGAAGCAAACTCATCCGATACTTCTCTCATAAATGAATTTACTTCATCTTTATTATAACCAAAAAGTCCCTTTTTAAAGGTCTTTTCTTCAATGCTTTCCTTTGTTAACATTATAGTGCTTCTCCTTTTCGTGTTTTTTTAACATAACCTAAATTTAATTATATTAATTCTTTGTATGTTTTTCAAGAAATAATCGTATGTTTTTAAAAAAATTTACAATTTTTCATGAAAGATATTCAAATCTAAGCTATTTTCATGTATTCTTTTACATTTCATGACTATCAAGCAGAATTGTAAACGGTCCGTCATTAGACAGATCCACTCTCATATCCGCACCGAAAACGCCGCTTTCCGTAACAGTATTCTTCTCTCTACAGGCAGACAGGATATACTCATATAACTTATTTGCCTTATCGGGGTTACCCGCCTTTGTAAAAGAAGGACGATTTCCTTTCCTGCAGTCTGCACATAAAGTAAACTGTGATACGATCAAAAGCTCACCTTTTACATCTGTAAGAGAAAGATTTGTCTTGCCATTTTCGTCTGCAAATATACGAAGCCCCAGCAGTTTACGGATCAATTTATCTGCAACTTCTTCTGTATCTTCTTCGAATACACCTACAAATACCAGCAGACCTTTTCCTATCTTTCCGACCTCTTTATCATCTACTGTTACACTTGCATGATTCACTCTTTGAATCAGAAATCTCATAATCTTTTTCCCCTTTAACGTTCTGACATACTGATTGCTTCTACAGCAACACTTCCCCCTCGAACGACCTCGATTCGGTTCGGAAAACTCTGTTTGAATAATTTGATCGCATCATTATTCTGATTCTCTGTCTGTAAACACTCTACCAGAATATTCTTTTTATCGTAGTCGGTAATTCTAAAATTAAATGCATTTGCAATGCGGAATACCTCATCCTTATCATCCGTATTACATTCCTTGACCTTAATAAACAAAATCTCTTTATTATGAATCGGAATATCTGTATAATCAACCACCTTGATTACTTCCACACTACGGTTTAACTGCTTCTTTACCTGCTCAAAAATACGATCATCGCTTGTAAAACTGATTGTCATTCTGGATATAGTCGTATCCTCTGTCTCACCAACTGTCAGACTGTTCAGATTATACGATTTGCCTGAAAAAAGGCCGGAAATCCTTGCAAGTACACCTATTTCGTTTTCAACATATAAACATATCCATCTTTTCTTTTCACTCATATGTCCATCCTCCTTAACAATCCATGATCATATCATTTAATGACTTGCCGCCCGGAACCATTGGGAATACATTTGCAGTCGGATCAATATAGAACTCTATAACTGTAGGTCCCTTTATATTTGCCTTTGCCTGCTCAAATGCTGCCTTGATCTCTTCTTCCTTTGTAACACGGATTCCAAGTGCCTCATAGCTTTCCGCCAGTTTTACAAAATCCGGTGTATATTTCGGACAGCATTTGTCCGGATTCTGACAGTCATGATTACAGCTCTTTCTGTATCGCAGACATGTACTGCTGTAACGCTTGTTGAAGAACAACTCCTGCCACTGACGTACATTTCCAAGATAACCGTTATTTAAGATACAGATTGTGATCGGAAGCTCCTGTGCAACCGCAGTCGCCATCTCCTGAATATTCATCTGCACACCACCGTCACCGGAAATACAGATAACATTTTTATCCGGATTACCGATCTTGGCACCGATGGCAGCAGGAAGTCCATATCCCATCGTACCAAGGCCACCGGAGGTTAAGAGCTGGTTCTCTCCGCCAAGTGCGATATACTGTGTTGTCCATAACTGATTCTGCCCTACATCGGTTGTAATGATGAGATCGTCATACATCTCATTAATGGTCTTAATGATCTTCTCCGGTGTAACACCTTTATAAGAATTCATGTTAATCGGATACTGTCTCTTCACTTCCATGATCTCATCTACCCAATCGCTTATATCTAATTTCTTTGCATATTTTAACATCTTTGTAATCGCAAGCTTTGCATCTGCTACGATCGGAATGTCTACCTCGATATTTCTGGAGATTGATGCTGCGTCGATATCGATATGTATGATCTTTGCATTCTTTGCAAATGTGTCGATCGTACCGGTGATACGGTCATTGAATCTGGTTCCAATCGAGAACAAGACATCACATTCCATGATTGCTTTATTGGATGCAAGATTTCCATGCATTCCGATATTACCAACATATAAAGGATGGTCCGTCGGAATTGCTCCCTTACCCATGATCGTAGTAACAACAGGGATTCCTGTCAATTCACATAATTCCTGCATTTCTTTTCTTGCATGCGCGATATTTACACCACCGCCAATCAAAAATACCGGTTTTTTTGCACGATTTAATTCTGCCAGAGCCTTCTTAAGCTGACCGGAATGTACGCCTTCAGACGGCTTATATCCTCTGATATTTACCTCATCCGGATATTCATCCGAACCCATTGCAAGCTGTATATCCTTCGGTATATCAACCAGTACCGGACCCGGCTTACCGGTTCTTGCGATATAGAATGCATTCTTGATAATCCTTGCCAGATCTTCTCTCTTTCTGACTGTTACCGCATACTTACAAATACTTCTCGTGATACCTACGATGTCAACCTCCTGAAAGGCATCGTTACCGATCAGATTCATCGGTACCTGTCCGGTAAAACATACAAGTGGAACACTGTCATAGTTTGCTGTTGCAATTCCTGTAACCAGATTGGTTGCACCGGGACCGCTGGTAACCAAGCATACACCAACCTTCCCTGTTGATCTTGCATATCCATCTGCCGCATGAACAAGTGCCTGTTCATGTCTTGGAAGGATCATATCGATTCCTTCCGCATCATATAATGCGTCAAATAAGTCGATCGCTGTTCCACCCGGATAGGCAAACAGTGTATCAACATGTTCTTCCTGTAATGCTTTTACAAACATCTGTGCTCCATTAATCTCCATAACCTATATCCTCCTTTAATTTCATTCATATAAATTTCCTAAAAGAGCTTTTTCACATCCATTAAAAAAGCCCTAAGCCGTATATCAGCTTAGGGCGAATAATCATATCCGTGGTACCACCTAAATTCAGGTTCTTCCTGCTCTTATCCGATACTTGCAAGTTTTACCTGTGTCATATCGTTTTCCTGTAACGGGGAAATCCGTTGAATCCTACTTAGCACTTCATAAGAAATTATGCTTTTCAGTCCACTGCTCGAAGGCTACTTCCATACATCCTAGCTGAAGATTCTCACCACCATCTTCTCTCTGGGAGCCGGTCCTGTATGTACTCCTCCTTGTCATTGCATTTGACATATAAACTGTTGTTACTTTAGCATAAATGAGAAAAAAAGTCAACGTGTTATTTAGGAATAATAACCAAATACTTCTCATACAATTATACGAAAAACATGAAGTGAGTTAGCTATGTGTTCTATCTCTGGATTCTATAATGTACATGGCAGATATACCGAAGCAGAAAATCATTTTCAAAATATTCTATCTGACATGAACATAAAACAAAAACACCGCGGGCCGGATGATGACGGTATCCTTCTGACGGATACCTGCGGTCTGTCGCATACCAGATTATCCATCCGTGATATCAAGGCCGGAATCCAACCAATGACCCGTACGGTCGCAGGCAGAAGCTTTACGATTGTATTTAATGGTGAGATCTATAATACAGATGAATTAAAGCAGCCTCTTACCTCACATGGATACAGTTTTACCACAACATCGGACACCGAAGTCCTGCTGCTCTCCTACATATACTATGGACCTGATTTTGTAGAAAAGGTAAATGGTATTTTTGCATTTGCGATCTATGACCATATGGAGCAGTCCATCTTCCTTTACCGTGATCCGTTCGGGGTAAAACCCCTTTACTATACTTTTCTGTCTGACGAAACGCTGGTATTTGCCTCAGAGCGAAAGGCACTGTTCTGTTATCCCGGCACATTTCCTAGACTGGATAAAAAAAGCTTATGTGAAATCTTCGCCATTGGGCCGTCCAAAACTCCGGGCTGTGGCGTATTTAAAGGAATAAATGAAATCAAGCCAGGATATTATCTGCGGTACGATCGTTTCGGTCAATCCACGATCTGCTATTTCCGAATAAAGAGCATGCCTCATACCGACGATTACGAAACAACGATCGAGAAGACTTCCGATCTTCTTAAAAATGCGATCAAACGACAGATTGTATCCGATGTTCCAATCTGTACCTTCCTGTCAGGAGGTATCGATTCCTCGATCGTAAGTGCTGTCTGTGCAAATGAATTAAAAGAACGCGGACAGGTGCTTGATACCTATTCCTTTGACTTTACAGATAATGCACGTTATTTCAAATCAAATGCCTTTCAGCCGGAACAGGATCGTCCTTATGTCGATCAAATGGTATCCTATCTAGGAACCTCCCATCACTACTTAACCTGTAATATGGAGGAACTTGCCGATCTTCTCTATGACTCGGTTCTGTCAAGAGATCAACCAACTATGGCAGATGTCGACTCTTCGTTATTGTATTTCTGTAAACGGGTGTCCGAACACAATAAGGTTGTTTTGACCGGCGAATGTGCAGACGAGATATTCGGTGGTTATCCATGGTTCTACCGGGAAGATCTGCTTGCATCCGATACATTTCCATGGATGATCGATCTCACACCGAGAAAGCAGCTGTTAGATCCGGAGTTTGCAGATGCCTTACAGATGGATGACTATGTGAAAAATCTTTACCATCAGATCATCTCGGAGATTCCGGTTCTGCCGGAAGAATCAGATATCGAGAAATCCCGCCGCCGGATCGGCTATATGAACATCCGGATGTTTATGCAGACCCTGCTTGACCGTATGGATCGTACCAGTATGTATAATGGTCTGGAAGCCAGAGTACCATTTGCAGATATTCATCTTCTGCAATATGTCTTCAATGTTCCGTGGAAATACAAATACAGAAATCAGACCGAAAAAAGTCTGCTCCGCCATGCTGCCGTGAATCTCGTGCCAAATGAGATCCTGTTCCGGAAGAAAAGCCCGTATCCAAAGACCTATAACCCGCTTTATGAAACGATCCTTGCCGACCGCTTAAGAGAAGTGATCGATGATCCTGCAAGCCCTGTCAACCGTTTTCTGGAAAAAAAAGCAGTTCTGCAGTTTCTGGAATCACCGAAAGATTACGGAAAGCCTTGGTATGGTCAGTTGATGGCAGGTCCACAGATGATGGCGTACTTATTACAGATCAACTACTGGTTGAAAGAATACCGGATCTCTGTTGAGCTTTAACCATACACCGGCCGGTGGGTGTTTATATCTTATATACCAGAACCAAAAGCCGCCCGATACTCTTTCGCACCTTTTCCAACAGATTATTTGTCTTATAAAAACGAACCTCCTGTAAAGTAAATAAAGAGCATGTAACCTATAATTCAGTATGATGCCCTACATAAATTACTGACATTTGCGTAATTTCGTTATGAGACTTGCACCAGCTGTCAGCACCAAGCCCATATTTGAACCCGTTAGGGGGAGTTTGGGCGACTGCTGACAAATACGCGTGCGAGTCGAATAGAAATGAAGCAAGTCATGTAATTATATAGGGCATCAAATGAAATTAAGGTTACAGGCTCTCAATTCTTTTTATTTGTCACATAACACCGGCTGGATCTGCTTCCCCTTTAAAGCCTCCTCTATCGTATCCGGTATCATAGACAGTTTTCCGATCAGGGAATTCGGTTTCTTTACAGGATCATCCTGATAAAAAGGAACAAAATAAATATTTTTCATATTCATAAGCATACCGATATTCTTAAAATTCATTCCCATCGCATCGTTTGTCGATATGCTGATGATCAGTGGTTTATTATTCCTGATATGTGCCTTTGCTGCCATCAGCACAGGAGAATCCGTTATACCGTTACACAGCTTTGCGAGTGTATTTCCGGTACATGGGGCGATCACCAATACATCCAGATATGCCTTAGGGCCGATCGGTTCTGCCTCCTGAATCGTAAATATTCCCTTCTTCCCTGTAATCCTCTGAATGTCTTTTACAAATTCATCACTTTTACCAAATCTGGTGTCGTATGTCGCCGAACGATCAGAAAAGATCGGATACACCGATATTCCCATTTTCGTCATTTCCTCTATCTCTATCTTTACTTTATCAAAAGTACAAAAAGAACCGGTTATTGCAACGCCACAATTGCACCCTGATAAACTCATATCTATAATCCTTTCCATGCTATATGAACTCCATAAAATCAATATTCCGGCAGGTAGTCAGGTTTTTATTTAATTAACTCATAAAACAATTACCTTTGCAGAGAAATTTTATGTTTATTATAGATTATGCAGGACATCATGACATGTGACTCAAAAAAGCAGATACCCCAGAACTGCCTCTCCAAGGATCTCGCCCGAAGTCTTCGGTGAATAGCGTCCCGGAATACCCAGACTGTGTCGGTATCTTATTCCTCTTTCATCCAGATAGGAAAAATCTGTTCCACCGGGCATCGATGCGATATCAAGGATCACTATATTTTGTCGGAACTTTGATAATATATCTCGATTTAATACAGGCGCAGGTATGGTATTATAACAAAAATCAAACTGATCAAGCTTATTGTCTGAGCCAAGCTGATCTAACAGAATCGTATGGCAGTCTCCCATCGCCGCCTTAAAACATGCTTCCACACTTCTGGCTGTAACCGTTACCTCAGCACCCATACGAAGGAGCTTCTGTGCAAGCACACGGCCACATCTTCCATATCCGGCGACAAGACATTTGCTGTTCTCAATATTAATATCACTCATCATAAAGCTTTCAGCTATAGCCCCCTCCGCCGTAGCAACTGCGTTCTTTAACGCCACACAATCATCCTTCATATAATCATAATATGGTACGCCGGCTGCTGTACAGGCATCTGTCAGCCCGGATGGGAGCACTCCCCCGCATACAAAATCAAAAGCTGTAAGACTCCCTGCAATATTTTCTATCGCAAGCTCTGTACATCCATTGATATGGATTCCGTCTTTTGCAACCGGAACAGGTAATAACAATACCCTTTCTTCAACAGTACTGTCATTTCTGAAAGCTTCAGAAAGCATTGGCCAGCTGCTGTATTCATCCTCACAGTCCGGCACTTTATATGTTGTAACATATACTCCCTGTTCTTTTAAATATGCTGCCAGATAATGACAACGCATATCTCCGCCTATCATTACAAACTGTCTCAAATTATATCCTCCTTATAGACTTTCTTACATCTGTCATCTATTATAGATCATACTCTTTCCGATTACTGAATTATTACTGTCTAATCAGAAGAAATTCCTGTCTATGTAGTCTTTTACATATTCCTTCATGAAATCATACAAAGATTCACTTTGAACATTTTCTGTTATTGTCACCGGATAGATTGCAAATGCTTTTCCATCAATTAACAACACCACAGAACCTGCCTGCATTCCTGCATATATCGGGCATTTCAGATACTCAGGCAGCAGATACTTAACCGAGATCTGTTCATCTGTCCGCAAAAGCAGAGTTTCCGAAAAATGACATTCCCAGCCAACTGTCTCTGTATCTTCTTTTATTGTTCCATAAACAGAATCCGAAAGAACCGGTATCTTATTCTTTTGAAGTATATCATCAGTAATTACATGCTCCTGATAATTTGCCAGTCCATAATTCATTAATTTTTTTGTATCTGCCCATTTATAGGTTTTATTTCCCGGCCACCCACAGCCAAGAAGGGCAACGATCAGTATTTTTCCATCCCGCTCCAACGCTCCGACATAACAATATCCTGCAGATCCAGTAAATCCCGTTTTTCCGGTCAAAGCTCCATCCATCATATTCAGAAAAGCATTATGATTGGAACAGCTAAAGCTTCTCGTTCCCCCTACATTTGTAAAGGAATATGTAGCTGTTCTTGTTATAGCAAGAAACTGTTCCCGTTTCGGTGACTCTCTGATACAATAACGCATGATCCGGGCAAGATCCTCTGCGGTCGTTCCGTGAATCCCATATTCATCCTTTGCATCCAGTCCATTAGGCGTAATAAAATGTGTATTTGTACAGCCGACTTCTATTGCTTTTCGGTTCATCAGATCGGCAAATGCTTCAACGCTTCCACCAATATATTCAGCTATTGCAACAGCACTGTCGTTATGACTTTCAAGCATCAGCGAATAAAGCAGATCTTTTAACCGGTATTCTTCACCCTCTCTGATATTCAACTGAACATCCGGCATCTTTGCCGCATAAGAGGATACTATAACGACATCATCGGGATCACCATATTCCAGCGCAAGGATACAGGTTAAAATCTTCGTTGTACTGGCATTTGCCCGAACCTTTTCACCAGCTTTATCATACAGCACCCTGCCATTTTTTCCATCCAACAGGATAGCTGATAAAGCATGAAGGTCATTGTCCGAGAGCTTCACTTCTGAAGCAGTCCGACCGGTATTATTATCCTGCCTGATTCCCTCCGTTCGATAATATGGTATCTGACATACAGGCATATTTAACGCTTTTACAGGGACCACGGAACCAAGCAGCACGGCTGCTGTCAGAAACCATGCAAACAGAAAACCTGCCGGAATTTTTTGTTTCATTCTTCCCGCAGGTTTCTTTCTTTTTTTATGATATTTTTTATATATTTCAGTCATATCATCACCGGATATATTCTTTATTCATAAAATTATATTCCGTATCCGGCTGCTTTATGACTCATTATCCAAACCAAGTGTGATCTCGTTTGCCTCTTCCTGAGCTTCTTTCTTGAAATCCTCAATCTTATCCGGGCTGATCATCGGAAGTTCTTCCGTGGATGCAACACCAAAGCTTCGCAGAAACTCTTCTGTTGTTCCAAAAAGAATCGGTCGTCCCGGAGCATCCAACCGTCCAACCTCATCTACTAATCCATATTCCATAAGCTTATTGATCGCATGTGCACAGGAAACTCCTCGAATAGCCTCTATCTCCGGTCTGGTGATTGGCTGTTTATAAGCTACGATTGATAAGGTTTCAAGAAGTACATCTGTCAGATTCGGCTTCTTAGGTGTACAGACAACCTTTGTAAGTACATCGTAGTATTCATTTCTGGTACATAATTGATAAGCGTTTTCAAGTTCTACCATCTTGATGCCACGATCTGACTGATTGTAGATCGCAAGTACCTCTTCCATCTGTTTGGACAGCTTCTTTATTTCCATCTCAAGTGCCTTTGCCAATCTGTCAACCGACACAGATTCTCCGATGGAAAACAGTATAGCCTCAACCGCAGATACAAGATATTCTGTACTGTATTCTTTATAAGTAACCGGCTGTTTCTCTGTATTCTCCGGCGTCATATCTTGCTCACCTGCATCTGACAGATCTGCCTGAACTGTTCTGGATACATCTTCCTCATTACTCTTATCGCTGTCATATTCTTTTAAATTATATGCTGCTTCGTTCTCTTTTATCTTATCCATACCTGTTTTATCCTCGTCTTGTCTCATCCGTTTCATTATCAGCCTCTTAAATCGTGTCCGGCTTTCCCTCTGCGGAAGCAGACTCATTCGTATCTTCTTTATCTTCGCTGACAGCAAAACTGTTCAACTCATATGTCTCAATGTCATCCCGAGAATCAATGATGATCTCTCCAAAGATTTCTTCCTGCCGAATCTGGATCGCTCCGATTTTCATAAGCTCTAAGATTGCAAGAAACGTTACTATAATGTTCGACCTTGAAGCCTGCATCTCAAGCAGCGTCCGAAAGTTGATTCCGGCAAGTCCACGAACCTGTTCCCGAATCTCAGCCATCTTAGCTTCCAGAGAGATTTCTTCTCTTTCAATGTTCTTAAACTTACTACGGATCGGATCTACCTTTTCAACCTGTTTCCGCATCACAGACTTAAAAATCTCATTCAGCCTTTCCAGATTGATGTCATATTCAGAGATCAAAGCAACCGTATCTACTGCTGGCTTGAAATTCTTCACCTCAGCAGGAATGCTTTCTTTTTTATAGAATGCCTTTGCGCCATCAAGCTCCAGATCCTTCAGCTCACTTGCTGCATATTTGTACATCTTATATTCCAACAGCCTTCGAACAAGCTCGTCTCTTGGATCTTCTTCCTCTTCGTCATCTTCCGTCACTTTAGGAAGAAGCATTTTGGATTTAATGCGAATCAGAGTTGCCGCCATTACGAGGAACTCACTCATAACATCCAGATCTTCCTCCTCCATATGATTCACATAATCCAGATACTGTTCTGTGATCGTTACAATCGGTATATCATAGATATTTACTTTATTCTTTTCGATCAGATGAAGGAGCAGATCAAGCGGTCCTTCAAATACGTTAAGTTTTACATCGATTGCCGACATAGTTTCTCCCTTTATCACTCACAGATACCATGTAAGTCTCTGCATCTGTTCTTTGTATGATTATATAATAATACAGACCAGTCCACCATTTCCGTCATTCACGATCTTTTCCATGGTGTCCTGTAACTTCTGCTTACTTTCTACATTCATCTTGTTTGTCTTAGTATTTAATCCATCTTCTACAAGCTGCTCGATCGATTTTCCAAATATATTTACATCCCAGATATCTTCTCCGTTCTCTCCGGTACTGGTCTTAATATACTCTACCAGATCTTCTGCTTGTTCCTTCGTACCAATGATAGGTGCGATCTCCGTTGTGATATTCGCCTTGATCATATGTACGGAGGGCGCTTCTGCTTTGATCTTAACACCATATTTGTTACCGGATTTTATAAGCTCCGGTGTCTCAAGCGTGATATCCTCTTTTTCAGGCATTACAAGCCCGTATCCGCCATTTTTTACACCTTCAAGTGCATTCATGACTCCATTACAGAATTTCTTCTTTTCTGCCATTTCCTTTATTTCAGTTATAAAATCATATTCATTATGAATATCTGTTCCCAGCATATCGGAAAGCATCTCGTAATAATATCTGTTATAAATCGTTACCTGTACATTCAATGAACCGTCTGCCAGATTTATATTGTTATATGTATATTTTTCCACATATTCGTTTTCAGGGAACGAACAATGAACCATGTCATAGATATGCTGATTGCCATTCAGTATATCCATGGCATTCTCGATGACACTCTTTTTGATCTTGTTTTCATTTTCCGATACTTCTAACCATTTGGGAATTACAAAATTAATACATGTGATCGGAAAACTGTATAACATGGAAGTAAAGATCTCATTGATATCCTTCCTGTTCAGTTGATCGCAGTTAACCGGAAGAACAGCTACTCCATACTTTTCTACCATCAAATCTGCCAGTTTCTTTGTCTCGGCTGCACCCGGACGATTCGAATTCAATATAACAACAAAGGGTTTCCCGATTGACTTTAACTCTGCAATTGTTTTTTCCTCTGCATCGATATAACTCTCTCTGGCAAGATCGCCAAAGCTTCCATCACAGGTCACCACAATCCCGACCGTTGAATGACTGTTTATAACCTTCTTCGTTCCGATCTCTGCCGCCTTGGCAAATGGAATATCATAATCATACCATGGTGTCTTAACCATACGCTCTTTTCCATCTTCCGTCTGCCCTTCAGCTCCGTCTACCACATATCCGACACAATCGATCAGACGAACCCTCATATCAATCTCATCATCTACCCGGATCTCCACCCCTTCTTTCGGAATGAATTTCGGTTCTGTCGTCATGATTGTCTTACCGGATGCCGATTGCGGCATCTCATCCAGAGCAATTTCGCGGTCATTATCATCTTTTATGTTCGGAAGAACCATCATCTCCATAAAACGTTTGATAAATGTTGATTTTCCTGTCCGAACAGGTCCGACAATACCCAGATAAATCTCTCCGTTTGTTCTGGCATTGATGTCATTATACACATTAAAGCCTTCCATATATACCTCCTGCATTTCTTACACATTTTCCGTTCCTGTTTTTGTATTCCGCAATATATGTGTCCAACTTGAAATACAAAATCTGTTTCCTATGTAAAGATTATCATATAAGTAATATATGAATGTACTTTTATAAGTATGTCAGAAAATTATTCCTCTACGGATATCTCTGCTTTTCTGTCTCTGGTAAGCAGATCTACCACTGCTTCACGAGCAGACTTTCCCTCGAACAAAACCTTGTTCACCTCTTCAACGATTGGCATATCAACACCATATTTTTTTGCAAGCTTCAGGGTTGCTTTTGCCGAGTATACTCCCTCTACAACCATTTTAACCTCAGCCATTGCTTCTTTATAGCTTTTTCCCTGCCCGATCAGATAACCAGCATTCCTATTACGGCTGTGTCTGGACGTACAGGTCACGATCAGATCTCCCATACCTGACAAACCGGCAAGAGTCTCAACGTGAGCGCCCATTGCAGTACCGAGTCTTATAATTTCTGCCATGCCTCTGGTCATTAACGCTGCTTTTGTATTATCTCCGAATCCTAATCCGTCTGTGATTCCGGCAGCCAGTGCGATTACATTCTTAACCGAGCCTCCAAGCTCGATTCCTGTCACATCTGTACTTGTATAGACACGGAACACATCATTCATAAATGTATTCTGAATCAGCTTTGCCGTATCCATATCACGTGCACCTGCTACAACAGTAGTCGGAATACCGATACCGACTTCCTCCGCATGGCTTGGACCTGAAAGAACTGCGACCTTTACCCCTGGTATCTCACTCTCGATGATCTCTACGATTGGAGTCAGGGTTGCCTCCTCAATACCCTTGCTGACATTAACGATCAGCTGTTCATTTGTAATATAAGGTGCTATCTTTTTTGCAGTGCTTCGGATAAAAGGAGATGGAACCGCACAGATGATCATTTTCTTACCATCTATCGTCTGTTCCAGATCTGTTGTAAATACAATTGTATCGTTCAAATGAACACCCGGCAGACGATCCTTCTGTTCCCTGTATGTATTCAACATCTCGATTTCTTTTTCATCTATAGACCAGACTGTTACATCATGTCCATTTCCAGCCAACAGGTTTGCAAGTGCTGACCCCCAGCTTCCTGCTCCTAAAATACCAATTATCATACCATATACCTCTCCATCTTATAAAACTTCATGACCGATTAAACCACAAATTATAATCCTATGCCTGTTCTTCTTTTGTTTTACTTTTACCTTTTAATGAAAACTTATTCTCTGTACCTTTTATAAGTCTTACAATATTCTGTTTGTGCCTGTAAATAGCAAGCAGAGTAATAAGCCCTAATACAATACAGCTTTCAAGCTTCATGGAATCAGATGTAAAACCATAAGAACCGGTGTAAGCAAATATCGTATAGGAAACCATCAGTCCGAGTACCAGACAAATAGAACCTACCGATACATATTTTGTTACCACTACGCAAAATACAAACAGCCCAAGCTCGATCAGTGCAACTCTCCAGTCAAGCAGACCGATCGCAATACCGGAAGTCGCTGCAATTCCCTTACCGCCTTTAAACTGCATATAAAATGGGAAATTGTGTCCAAGAACAACACCTGCCGCTGTGTAGATCACGAACAAATACACATTCTCAATACCAAGTGCATTCATAATGATATGTGTGATACTGCAGGCTACAACTGATTTGAAAAGATCTCCCAGAAAGACAACCGCTCCCGCTTTCTTTCCCAGAACCCGAAGTGCATTTGTAGTGCCCGCATTTCCACTTCCATATTCACGGATATCGATACCATGTAATTTACCATAAATATAGCTTGTCTGGATAATCCCGAAAAAATATCCTCCGACCAGACATATGATTCTTGCTAAGATTAACATTATTTTTCTTTTCTCTCCCTGATAATGAATTTTAGAGGTGTACCTCGGAAACCAAATGCTTCTCTGATCTTATTTTCAATATAACGTGTGTATGAGAAATGCATCAGTTCTTTATCATTTACAAATATTACAAATGTAGGAGGTTTAACCGCTACCTGAGTAATATAAAACAGCTTCAAACGTTTTCCTTTATCTGTAGGCGGCTGCTGCATAGCAACTGCTTCTGTCATAATCTCATTCAACACACCGGTCGCAACACGGAGCGAATGATTTTCGATAACCGCATCGATCGTTTCGAATAATTTCGGAAGTCTCTGACCTGTGGCTGCTGACACAAATAATAATTCTGCATATGGCATATAGGACAGCTTCTCACGGATCTCCTTTGTAAACTTATAAATAGTCTTATCGTCTTTCTCCACCACATCCCATTTATTTACAACAATGATCATTCCTTTTCCACGTTCATGGGCAATGCCTGCGATCTTTGCATCCTGATCCGTGACACCCTCTGTCGCGTCAATAACCAGCACAGCTACATTACAGCGTTCAACAGCCGATACAGTACGAATGATACTGTAACGCTCGATATCCTCCTTGATCTTGCTCTTTCTTCGAAGTCCTGCAGTATCAATAAATACGTATTCCGTTCCATTTCTCACAATCTCGGTATCAATCGCATCTCTGGTCGTTCCGGCAATATCAGATACGATCACACGGTTTTCTCCGAGAAGCTTGTTGATGATCGATGACTTACCTACATTCGGCTTACCGATAATGGCAATTCTAGGTCTGTCATCTTCCTCTTCATTCTTGGAATCTTCATCAAAATGAGAGACAACCTCATCTAACATATCTCCGATTCCAAGTCTGGATGCACCTGATATCGGAACAGGATCTCCAAGTCCAAGGTTATAGAACTCGTATACATCATTCATATATTTCTCAAAGCTATCTACCTTATTAACCACAAGGATCACCGGCTTCTTGGATTTACGAAGCATCTGGACTACCTTATGATCATCATCCACAAGTCCCTGTCTGACATCTGTCATAAATATAATAACATCCGCAGTTTCAATGGCAATCTCTGCCTGCTCCCGCATACTTTTTAAAATAATATTGTCACTTTCCGGCTCAATTCCACCGGTATCTATAATCGTAAAATTATAATCGAGCCAGCTCACATCTGCATAGATTCTGTCTCTGGTTACGCCTGGCGTATCTTTTACAATTGAAATTTTCTCTCCTGCCAGTGCATTGAACAGGGTAGATTTACCTACATTTGGTCGTCCAACGATGGCTACTATCGGTTTACTCATTTACGTTTCCTCCGTCTGCTGTCGATTTCAGCATGATAACAGCTCCCAGATTGCCGCGTTTTCCATGGCTCGCCCTATGTGAAAACAGGAAATCCGGATTGCAGCATGTACATATGTCGGTTACATTTATATGTTCAGGCAATATACCTGCACCAGCCAGATTATAATAATTTCGGATCGCCCCCGCCGCGCGCGTGAAGACGTTTGCCTCCACCGTGCGCTCGGCCGCGGGTCCGCCGTAGAGCCCCGTCAGCGTGAGCGCGAAGCGCGCTTCGTCGGGCGAAAGCCAGCCGGCGCGGCGCGTTTCGGGCGAGACGGAGATTTCCATCGTTTCGGGCGCGAAGGGCTCGAGCGCGACGGCCGTCGTGGAGAGCGTCACGTCGCCCGCGATCAGGTCGAAGACGAGTTTCCCGCTCGGGAGGTTGTTTTGGGTTTCATACGAGAATTCGACGAGTCCCGATTCGCCCGGCGTGACCGTTTCTTGAGCAAGCTCTTCACCCGAGGGCCCCGTGAGGCGCACGCGAAGCGGAAGGTCCGCGGGGAGAGCCGACCAGTCGCGGGTCTTCACCAGTGCGCCGAAGCGCGCGGTTTCGCCCGGCCGCACGACGCCGCGCTCGGCAAAGCTGAGCCCCAAGAGCGTGTCGGCGGAGGCGAGACGTCCCGCGGCGCCGCGCTCGGCCGCGCCCGAAAGGTTTGAGGGATCGGTGAGCGACAGAAGCGACAGGTCGCCGTCCGCGCCCCGCACGAAGAGGGCCGCGGGTTTTTTGTCGCGTGTCCAGGCGGGGTCGACCGCGATCGAGATGCGTCCCGAATCGTCCGTCTTGCCTTCGGCGAGAACGGTCCCGTTGGCGGCAAGGAGCGTCACGGCGTCGCCCGGGGAGGGTTCGCCCGTCGTGAGGCGCGCGTCAAAGAGCGTCACCGTGCCGTCGGGCGTTTCCTTTGCGAGAAGCGCCCGGTCGGAGACGAGCGTCGTTCTCACCGTGCGCGCGACTTCACGCCATTCGCCCCGGTCGTTTTTCGCTTCTCCGACGAGGGTGATTTGGTAGAGCCCTGCAGCTTCAGGGAGTTCGATGCGGCTCCAGGCCCCGTCTTTCACCGACGAGCCTTCCTTCATGGCGACGAGCGCCGGGGCAAGTGTTTGAATGTCGGCGAGCTCGTCGGCGTGGCGTACGACGTTGAGGCCGTTCCAGGCCTGCATGACCTGCGCGGCGAAGGGGGCGCGGATTTTTGCGACTTCGGCGCGGATGCGCTCCGCCCCGCGGACCGTGAAGGGGAGGCTGCGCTCGCCCGAAAGCGTCATGAGGTTGCCCGGAAGAAGAAATCGGATTTCCGGGCTCTGGACGGGCGTGCGGAAAACTTCGGTCCAGGTTTTGGCGAGTTTCGCCCCTTCGGGCCCCGTCCCTTGGGCGAGAGACACGTGCACCCAACGGTTTTCGGGGGCGTCAAAGCGCAGCCGAATCGTATCGGTCGGAAGGTCGGACGACGTGACGGGCGTGACGGCGACGGGCGTGCCGCGGGAGAGGACCGCGTCCGTCAGTTCGCCCGCTCTCGACCAGTCGGCCGCATCGGGCGCGTCTGCGCGCCATTTTTCGGGTAAAAGCGTTACGCGAAGATTCTTGGCGACGTCGGCGGGTGTCATGCGCATCGATGGCGTCAGCGCGAGTTCGTAGACGGAGCGGAATTCGTCCGTGCGGGCGGCGTTCACGCCGGCGTTTTCGACGTAAAAGAGTTCGTCCCGGCCCGGAACGCGCAGGTCGAGTTTTGTCGACTCAAATCCTTTTGCGACGCGCGGGCGAAGTTGCTCGGCCTGATCGAGTCGGGAAGCGACGCCCGGAAGTTCGAAGGTGGCCGTACCCGTCGCTGCGGGGAGCGCCCGCACCGTCATGCGTACGTAAACGCCGAGGCCGTCGTCAGTCCATTCAAAGGAGGGCTTTTCAAGCGACAGTCCCTTGGGGAGGCGCATCGCGAAGCGCGACTCAAAGGTTTCCCGGTCGGGCGCCGACGAGAAACGCAGGTCGAGCGTCACGAGTTTGGCGCCCGCGGGCGTGCGGTCCGCCCAGAAGCGGACGTTCGACGAAAGAAGCGAGAGGGGTTTTGTTCTGAGCGTGAGCGCCGTGGCGGCGAGTTTCGTTCTTTGATGATGGCAGGTGTTACAGCAGTCCGTACCTTCTTCATTTCCATCTTCATCGCCCTGCTCGAAGTGGCAGGC
>ENA-UPTB01000044-UPTB01000044.1-human-gut-metagenome-genome-assembly--contig:-NODE-44-length-108810-cov-15.679646_pt1 | contig 108810 bp, 82 predicted proteins | sample MGYA00250046_ERZ773369 | MGnify/ENA primary metagenome ERZ773369 (study PRJEB29103, sample SAMN06111938) | human gut metagenome | biome: human gut; feature: ankylosing spondylitis patient; material... | reverse complement strand
ACGAGGGGCTGCGCCCGCAGGCGCGTGTCGGAGCGCAACCGCCGAAGGCGGCTCTTAGCGCGGAGACTGAAGCTGTCCGCAAAGCGGACTGATGAGGGGCGAACTTACGGCAGTTACCCGGTTATGGGCGGCCACGGCAGCTTTCCCCTCATCCGGCCTTCGGCCACCTTCCCCCTCGGGGGAAGGCTCTTGCAAAATTACTTCTTGTTGGGCACCAGCACGGCCTTGCCGCCCATGTAGGGGCGCAGGACCTCGGGGATGGTCACAGTGCCGTCGGCCTGCAGGTGGTTCTCCAGGAAGGCGATCAGCATACGCGGCGGGGCCACGCAGGTGTTGTTCAGCGTGTGGGCCAGCTGGGTCTTGCCGTTCTCATCCTTAAAGCGGATGTGCAGGCGGCGGGCCTGGGCGTCGCCCAGGTTGGAGCAGGAGCAGACCTCGAAGTACTTCTGCTGGCGCGGGCTCCACGCCTCGATGTCGCAGCTCTTGACCTTCAGATCGGCCAGATCGCCGGAGCAGCACTCCAGCTGGCGGACAGGGATCTCCATGGAGCGGAACAGCTCGACGGAGTTCTTCCACAGCTTGTCGTACCAGTCCATGCTGTCCTCGGGCTTGCAGACGACGATCATCTCCTGCTTCTCGAACTGATGGATGCGGTAGATGCCGCGCTCCTCGATGCCGTGGGCGCCCTTCTCCTTGCGGAAGCAGGGGCTGTAGCTGGTCAGGGTCAGGGGCAGCTTGGCGCCGTCCAGCGTCTGGTCGATAAAGCGGCCGATCATGGTATGCTCGCTGGTGCCGATCAGGTACAGATCCTCACCCTCGATTTTGTACATCATAGCGTCCATTTCAGGGAAGGACATAACGCCCTTGACCACATCGCCGTGCATCATGAACGGGGGAATGACATAGGTAAAGCCCTTGTCGATCATGAAATCGCGGGCATAGGCCAGCACAGCCTCATGCAGGCGGGCAATGTCGCCGAGCAGGTAGTAGAAGCCGTTGCCGGAGACGCGGCCGGCGGCGTCGAGGTCGATGCCGTCGAAGCTCTCCATAATGTCAACATGGTACGGGATGGGATAGTCAGGCACAACCGGCTCGCCGAAGCGCTGGACCTCGACATTGTGGCTGTCATCGGGGCCGATGGGCACGCTGGGGTCGATCATCTGGGGGATTGTGTACATGATCTCCTGAATCTTGGCCTGCAGCTCGGTCTCCTTGGCCTCCAGCTCCTTCAGGCGGTCAGCCTGCGCGGTGACCTGCTTCTTGATTTCCTCGGCCTCGGCGGCCTTGCTGGGGTCCTTCTTGGCCTGACCCATCAGGGCGCCGATCTGCTTGGACAGCTTATTGCGGTTTGCGCGCAGGTCGCTGGCCTCGCCGATGGCGGCGCGGTACTCGGCGTCAAGCCGGATGACCTCATCGACGAGGGGCAGCTTGGCGTCCTGAAACTTCTTCTTGATGTTTTCCTTGACGGCGTCCGGGTTTTCACGGACAAAGCGAATGTCTAACATAATGGTACTCCTCTATTAAAATTTCAATAATAGATTATTTTTCAGGCTTCCCCTGAGGGGGAAGCTGCCGCCCGCAGGCGGCTGATGAGGGCAAAGTTCATCTTCATTGCCCGTCAGCGGGTCATTGTCGGGAACTCGCCCCTCATCCGGCCCGCGGCCACCTTCCCCCAAGGGGGAAGGCTTTGTATTGGCTGCTCACCCCTCCGGGTCATACATTCCCAGCAGGCTCACAAACTTTTGCAGCATATCATCGCTGTAAAAGTCGATCTTCAGCGAGCCCTTGCCGTCCTTGTAATCGACATGGACCTCGCTGCCGGTGACCTCCTTCAGCGCGGCCTCCACCTCGATGGCGCGCTTGGGGCGGGTGAAGTTATCCTTGACCTTGGGCGGCTTGGCGGGCTTGGCCAGCTTTTTGCAGAGCGCCTCGGTCTGGCGGACATTCAGGTTCTGCGCAATGACCTCGGCGGCGGCCTGCCGCATCAGCTCCTCGCCGGGCAGCCCCAGCAGGACCTTGGCGTGGCCGAAGCTTAGCTTGCCCTCGCTGACCAGACGGCGCACATCCTCGGGCAGGGCCAGCAGGCGCAGGCTGTTCGCCACGGCACTGCGGCTTTTACCCAGCTTTTTGGCGGCGCTCTCCTGCGTCAGGCCGTACTTATCGATAAGCTGACGGCAGCCCTCGGCGACCTCGATGGGGTCCAGATCCTCGCGCTGCAGGTTCTCGATCAGGGCCAGCGCGGCGGCCTGTTCATCGGTGACATCCTTGATGATGACCGGGACCTCGACAAGGCCGGCCAGACGGGCGGCACGCCAGCGGCGCTCGCCCGCAATGATGATGTACCCGGGGCCGACCTTTTTGGGGCGGACGGCGATGGGCTGCAGCAGGCCGTTTTCCGCAATGCTGTCGGCAAGCTGGTTCAGGGCATCGTCGTCAAACCGTTTGCGGGGCTGCTCCGGGTCAGGCTCGATCTCGCGCAGCAGCAGGGTGGAACCGGACGCTTCACTTCCGGTATCGTCGGACAGATCGGCAAACAGACTGTCGAGCCCCTTGCCCAAGCCGCCCATCTTTTTCTTGGCCATCGGCGTCCCTCCTTATCGCTCATTGTTTGCTAAAAATTCCCGCGCCAGCTCCATATAAGCCTCGCAGCCCTTGCCGTTCGGCTCATAGAAGTTGATCGGCATACCGAAGCTGGGTGCCTCGCTCAGGCGCACGGTGCGGGGAATGACAGCCCGGTATACCTTGTCGCCAAAGTACTTTTTCACCTGCGCCACGACCTGCATCGTCAGGTTCAGCCGCCCGGAATACATTGTGAACAGCACGCCCTCAATGTCGAGGTGGCGGTTGTACTTCTGGCGCACGGTCTTTAGGGTGCCCATCAGCTCGCTCAGACCCTCCAGCGCGAAAAATTCGCACTGCATTGGGATCACAACGGTGTCCGCTGCACAGAGCGCATTGACGGTCAGCAGGTCGAGTGACGGTGCGCAGTCGATGAAGATGTAGTCATACAGCGGCACGACCGGTGCCAGCACCGTGCGCAGGCGCATCTCACGCCGGGCCACCGAGACCAGCTCAATAGGTGCGCCCGCCAGCTGCGTGTTGGAGGGCAGCACATCTGCGTTGTACTCGCTCTTGATGATGGCTTCGCGGACATCATCATCGTCGATCAGGCAGGTGTAGGTGTCGGCCTCGACCTTGTTTTTTGCGATGCCGTAGGCGGATGTCGTGTTTCCCTGCGGGTCCAGATCCACGATCAGGACCTTTTTGCCCAGCGCCGCCACACAGGCGCTCAGGTTGACGGCGGTCGTGGTCTTGCCAACGCCGCCCTTCTGGTTTGCTATTGCGATGACTTTTGCCACGCCGTACCTCCCCTGTTTTTTTGCAATTTTCAGCGGCAGAGGCCGCTTATATCTATTATAGCACAATGGTTTGCGATAAAAAAGGGGTCGAATACAAAAAGTACCCCCGGAATGTTCCACATGGAACATTCCGGGGGTAGGTTGGCTATAAAGGCAAAGCTGCAAAGCCCCTCAGGCCTCGTAAACTCGGCCAGCTCCCCCATAGGGGGCGCCTTTTTGCGCGGGCTTCGCCCGCGGGAAAAGCCTCCCCTTACAGGGGAGGTGGCCGAGCGAAGCAAGGCAGGAGGGGCGGCCTTGGCTCTACTGCCCTCTTTACCGGGCGACACCCTTACGCGCCCCTCATCCGGCCTTTGGCCACCTTCCCCCTAAGGGGGAAGGCTTTTCTTTCTCACAGCTTCACCGCAAACTCGCTGTCCTCCTTCTTGGGGTCGTTGTCCTGCTTGCCTGCCGTCCCGTCACTGCTCACGGGGATGCGCACGATGTACTCAAGGCAGCCGTCATGCTTGTCACAGTGCGTGGTGGCAGCTATCCCCTTTTGGGTCATCAGATCGACTGCGTGCTGCAGCGTGTTCACAAAGAACCGTACATCCCGCACCATCGGGATCGTGCGGCGGCAGGGGCTGGGGCTGCCCGGGGCCGCCAGCATCTGGTCCACCAGCCTGTCGGCCTGCCGCACGCTCAGCTTGTCGCGGGCCATCTTCTCCAGCGCCGGGGTGCGGCGGCTCTCCGGCAGGCGCAGCGCTGCGCGGGCATGGCGCTCACTCAGGTGGTTGGCCGTGCAAAGCTGCTGCTGCTCGGCAGTCAGGGTCAAAAGGCGCAGCTTGTTGGCCAGCGCGGGCTGGCTCAGTCCCAGACGGCGGGCCGCCTCGGCCTGGGTGCAGCCCCACAGTCGGATGACCTCCTTGATGCCGCGCGCCGTGTCAAACGGGTCCAGCTGGCTGCGCTGCAGATTTTCGAGAAGTCCCAGCGCGGCGGATTCGCTGTCGTCATAGTCGGCAAGGATGGCGGGGACCTTTTCCAGCTTGGCCAGCCGGCAGGCACGCAGGCGGCGCTCCCCTGCCACAAGCTGATATTTGCGGATGCCGACCCGCCGCACGCTGATGGGCTGCAGCAGCCCGTTCTGCAAGATGCTGACCGCCAGCGCAGCGATCTCCGGCTCATCAAAGGCAGTGCGCGCCTGATAGGGTGACGGCTCAATGCAATCCACAGGCAGCATCAGGATGCGTCCCTGCTTCTGTATATCATTCTTCGGCAATTTCGTTTCCTCCCCTTGGGTTTACTGCGTGCCTGCCGCAAAGCTGTGGGCCGGACATGCCCGGCCCCTGCAAAGGCGGCCCACAAAAATATGCTATGCTTTTTCTACAAAAAGCATAGCATATTTTATACGCCCGGGAAAGAAAAATCGTTCGCCCGGTTATTCTGTTTTTCGCGCTGTTACAACGGTTTTTTTGCGATTTTTCCACCGTTTCGGGGGTAAACGGTCGGAGTCTGCGATATTTTTCTGCAGAATACCAGCCCGCGCGCGCTGCCGTCCGGCAGGGTGAACTGGCGCGTCTCTGCATACTGGCCGCCCAGCTTTTTCAGCGCATTGGCGGCGGCCTTTGCCTCGGTGTCTGCCTCAGGGCCCTTCATGGCGATGAAGCTGCCGCCGACCTTTACAAGCGGCAGGCAGTACTCGCTCAGCACCGGCAGCGCCGCCACTGCGCGGGCGGATGCGACATCAAACTGCTCCCGCCAGATTTTGCGGGCGGCCTCCTCGGCGCGCTCCTTGGCAAATTCCACGCCGGTCAGCCCCAGCTCGGCGCAGGCGTATTTCAAAAAATCCACCCGCTTGCCGGTCGGCTCCATCAGGGTCAGTGCCAAATCAGGCTTGTAGATCTTGGCCACGATGCCGGGAAAGCCCGCGCCGGTGCCTACATCCACCAGCTTGCCCTGCACCTCTGGCTGGGCCGCAAACAACAGACTGTCCGCAAAGTGGCGGTCCTCAATGCCCTCAGGGCTGGTGATGGCGGTAAGGTTGACCTTTTCGTTATAGCTGACGAGCAGCTCGGCGTATTTGTCCAGCAGCTCCAGCTGGGTACCGGTCAATTCAATGTTCCATGTGGAACATTTGGTTGCTAACCTGTTTTTATCAATCATAATTTTTCCTTACTATTGCACTGTAGGGGCGGGGCTCTGCTCCGCCCGTGGCCGTTTGTCGTGTATCTTATTTTTCCGGAAAGTGAGCATCTTCCATCAAGCTTCCGGGCGGAGCAGAGCCCCGCCCCTACCCTCAATTATCATGATGCTTCAGCAGCACAATACTCAGCTGCGCCAGATCGCTGGGCGATACACCGGGTATCCGCCCGGCCTGCGCCAATGTCCTTGGCCTTATCTTCGCCAGCTTTTCGCGGGATTCCAGCGTCATTGTCTCGATCGGCGCATAGTCGAAATCCTCCGGGATGACCACGCTCTCATGGCGCTGGATGTCGCGGATGATGCGCTCCTCCCGCGCGATGTACCCGGCGTAGCGAATCTCCGTCTCGATGCGCTGCGCCATGGCGGGGGTCACGCCCTCGCCGCGGCCGATGACCTTTGAGATCAAGTCATAATTGATGTAGGGGCGGCGCATCAGCTCCATCGCCGTGCCGCCGATCTCGCCTAGCTCGGCGCCCTCGGGGGCAGCGGCGCGCAGGTCGGCCAGCTTAATGCTGGTTGTCTCCAGCCGCTTCAGCTCGGCCTGCTTGACCTCGCGGTCACGGCAGAACACCGCCCACCGCGCATCATCGACCAGCCCGTATTCCCGGCCGATGGGGGTCAGCCGTTCATCGGCGTTGTCCTGCCGCAGGCTCAGGCGGTACTCGCTGCGGCTCGTCATCATGCGGTAGGGGTCCAGCACACCCTTCGTCACAAGGTCATCGACCAGCGTACCGAGGTAGCTTGTGTGCCGCGCCAGCACCAGCTCTTCTTTGCCCAGCGCGTGGCGGGCGGCGTTCAAACCGGCCAGCAGGCCCTGCGCGGCGGCCTCCTCGTAGCCGGAGGTGCCGTTGAACTGCCCGGCACCGTAGATGCCGCCCACGACCTTGCTTTCCAGCGTGGGCTTCAGCGTGGTGGGGTCTACGCAGTCATACTCGATGGCGTAGGCCGGGCGCATGATTTCAAGATGCTCAAAGCCGCGTATCGTGCGGTACATCTCGTTCTGCACAGCCTCCGGCAGGCTGGACGAAAGCCCCTGCAGGTACATTTCCTCGGTGTCCTCACCGCAGGGCTCGACAAAGACGGGGTGGCGCTCCTTTTCTTTAAAGCGCACGACCTTATCCTCGATGGACGGGCAGTAGCGCGGGCCAACGCCCTGAATGTCGCCGCCGTAGAGCGGCGAGCGGTGCAGGTTGTCGAGAATGACCCTGTGGGTCTCGGGGTTGGTATAGGCAATATAGCAGTTGACCTTGTTGTGCATCGGCACGCGGGTCATAAAGCTGAACGGCTGCAGCTCGCTGTCCGGGTCGCCGGGCTGGCACTCAAGCTTGTCAAAGTCGATGCTGCGGCGGTGGACGCGGGCCGGTGTGCCGGTCTTGAACCGGCGCAGCGTAAAGCCGTGCGTGATCAGGTCGCGGGTCAGCGCCGTAGCGGCATGAGTGCCGTCGGGGCCGCTGTCATAGTGGGCATCGCCCACAAAAATGCGGCCGCCCAGATTGGTGCCGGTCGCAACCACGACCGCCCTGCAGGCATAGTAGGCGTGCAGGTTGGTGTAAACGCCGCAGACCTGCCCGTCCTGCAGATCAACGCCGACGATCTCGCCCTGATGGATATCAAGGTTGGGGGTCTTTTCCAGCGCGTGCTTCATCCAGATATGGTAGCGTTTGCGGTCGGTCTGCACCCGCAGGCTGTGTACGGCCGGGCCTTTGCCCCGGTTGAGCATCCGGCTCTGCAGGTAGGTCGCATCGGCGGCAAGGCCCATCAGGCCGCCCAGTGCATCGACCTCGCGCACAAGATGCCCCTTGGCCGTGCCGCCGATGGACGGGTTGCAGGGCATATTGCCGATGAAATCCAGCGACAGTGTGAACACCGCCGTCCTGGCCCCCAGCCGTGCCGCCGCGTGGGCAGCCTCTATTCCCGCATGCCCCGCGCCGATCACGATGACATCGTAGGTTCCCAGTTTGTCCATAGTTTGTGGTACCTCTTTTTTAGATAATAGATAAAAGATAATAGATAATAAAATTGGATGCGCGCCACGCGCGCAAATTTAAAATGCGTTCAACGCTTCTTTTTATTGAGTTTTGGATTTGCTGCTTTTCAGTGTGGCAATCAGGATACGCTTTATTTCAACACAGTCTCTTTTTAGCTTTTCGTCTTGTTCCGGTTTTACTGTTCCTGTTTCCTGCAAAAGTTCTATCCAATATTCAGTTTCTGCGGTTTCTTTCAATGCAATTTGCAGTTTTGCTATAAAATCTGCTCGGCTTACGCCGTATACAGCTTCCCGTACATTAGCACCAATCGAGGTTGCACTACGCAAGAGCTGCCGTGCCAATACCTCGTTACCTCTATTATTGCACAGCTGGCGATACAAGTAAATAATAGATACAGATAGCTGAAAAGTTTTATCCTTAAGCGCATTCTTCTCCATTGCAGCCCTCCGCATTTTGAGCGGCGCTTCGCGCCGCGATCCACATTTTTTATTATCTTTTATCTATTATCTTTTATCTTTTTTTATTTTCCCACGCAGAACGTTTCAAAAACTTCGTCAATGGTTGCCTCGGTCGCGTCCTCGCCGGTCAAATCGCAGAGCGCCTGCAGGGCGTCTGTCAGGCAGACGGCGGCGGCGTCCAGACCAAAGCCGTCCTGCCTTGCGCGGATGGCCTCGGCCAGCGCATCACGCGCGCGGGTCGCGGCTGAAAGCTGCCGCGCGCTGCAAAGCTGCGCCGCACCCGGGTCCAGCTGTGCCGTACCCAGCAGGTCGGCCACGGCATCGGTCAGCGCCTGCAGGCCGACGGCGTCCTTCGCGCACATCGGCACGATCTTTTTAAAATACGGCTCCAATGTTCCATGTGGAACATCCTGCTCCCCTGCCAGATCCTGCTTGTTCAGCACGGCGATTGCGGGGCGGCCCTGACACCTGCGGGCCAGCTCCAGATCATCATCGGACAGCGGCTGCGCGGCATCGAACACCGCCAGCACAAGGCCCGCCTCGTCCAGCTTTTTCCAGCTGCGGCGGATACCCTCGGCCTCGATGGCATCCCCGTCCGCACCGACCTCGCGCACACCGGCGGTGTCAAACAGATTCAGCCGCACGCTGCCCAGCTGGACCGCCTGCTCGACAATATCGCGGGTCGTGCCCGCCACCGGCGTGACGATGGCGCGGTCAAACCCGGCCAGCAGGTTCAAAAGCGTGCTTTTGCCGACATTGGGGCGGCCCAGCAGCACGCAGTCCACACCATGGCGCAGCACCGCACCGGCACTGTAGCCGTTGATCAGCGCGTCCAACTCGCCTTTCTGTTCGGTCAGGGTGCGCACAAACGCCTCATCGGACAGTTCCGGCACATCCTCCTCCGGGTAATCGACCCATGCGGTCAGGTGGGCGTTCAGCGTTTGCAGCGCGGTCTGTATCTTGCCGATGCGCTTTGCCAGCCGCCCGTCCAGTGCCGATTTTGCCAGCGCGGCCCCCTGCCGGCCATTCGCCGCAATAACCTCCATCACGGCCTCGGCTTGCGTCAGCGACATTCGGCCGTTTTCCAGTGCGCGGCGGGTGAACTCCCCCGGCCCGGCCGGTACACAGCCTGCCGTGATCAGTGCCTCCTGCAGGCCATCTGCCATCGCCGTGCCGCCGTGTACCGACAGCTCGATGACATCCTCGCCGGTGTAGGAGTGCGGCGCCCGGAAAAACAGCGCCACACACTCGTCCATCTCGGCCCCGTGCAGCAGGTAGTGGCCCAGCATGGCTGTGTATCCTTTGGCATTGGCAACACTTTTGCCCTGCCGCACCGGCGCAAATATTTTACTGACGATGGCGTAGGCGTCCGGCCCGGAAACACGGACCGTGGCAATGCCGCCCTCGCCCGGTGGGGTCGCCAGCGCGCAGATGGTTGTATGCAGTTCCATGTGGGTGCTCCTTTTTTTATGGGAATACTTTAGAATACCATGAATACGCGGTGTTTTTCCAGCCTTTTTTATAAAAAAGGCTTCGGCGAAAAAATTTCAAATGCTTGTAGGGAGGGGTCTTGACCCCTCCGTGCCCGTGAAAGGCATGGCAAACTTCCCGGAGCGGTCAAGACCGCTCCCTACAAATCCACCAAAAAGGAGAGGCCAACGCGCGGCCTCTCCCCTGTTGCTTATTTATTCTTCGTCATTATTCTCGGGGGCTGCGTCCTCGGCGGCCTCGGCGGCCAGCTCCTCGGCTTCGATGGCAGCCAGCTCCTCGGGTGTCGGGTCGCTCTCGCCGGTGTCCTCGATCTTTGCAGTCTCGGCATCGTTGTCGCGGTCCACGCGGGCCACAACGGCCACGCGGTCATCGTCCAGCATACGCATGACGCGGACGCCGCTGCCGTAGCGGCTCTGGATATTGATGTCCGATGCATGGATGCGGATCAGGATGCCGTTCTGGCTGATCAGAATCAGGTCATCGGTGTCGTCCACGATCTTGATGCCCGCCACATTGCCGTTGGAATAGTTGCGGATGCCCAAGCCGCCGCGCTTCGTGATGCGGTAGTCATCGATACGGCTGCGGCGGCCCTTGCCCTCCTCGCTGATGGTCAGCACGGTGGCACCCGGGCGGCAGACGCCTGCGCCGACGACATAGTCGCCCTCGCGCAGCTTAATGACGCGGACGCCGTGGCCGGTACGGCCCATCGAGCGGGCGTCCTCCTCGGTAAAGTGGATGGCTGCGCCGTCATGGGTGGCCACGATAATTTCATCATCGCCCTTGGTCAGGTGGCTCCACACCAGACTGTCTCCCTCGTTGAGCGCGATGGCAATCAGGCCGGCCTTGCGGATGTTGCGGAACTGGGACAGCGGCGTGCGCTTGATGAGGCCCTGCTTGGTGATCATCGTTGCGTAGGTGTTGTCCTCATCGACATCGGCCTTCTGCTGCAGCATCAGGGTAACGCTCTCTCCCTCCTGCAGCTGCAGCAGGTTTACGATATGGCTGCCCTTGGCGGTACGGCTGCCCTCCGGCACCTGATAGCCCTTCAGGCGGTAGACTCGGCCCTGATTCGTCAGGAAGAGCATGTAGTCATGCGTCGAGCCGACATACATCTCCTCGGTAAAGTCCTCGTCCTTCTGGGTCATGCCCTGCACACCGCGGCCGCCGCGGTTCTGCGCCTGATAGGTGTCCAGCGTTGTGCGCTTGATGTACCCCTCGTGGGTCAGCGTAAAGACGCAGGTCTCCTCGGGGATCAGATCTTCAATGTCCACCTCGCCGGACACAGCCTCGATGGAGGTGCGGCGCTCATCGCCGTACTTGTCGGCCAGCGTGGTCAGGTCGGTCTTGACGATGCGCTTGACATGCTCGTCATTGGCCAGAATATCCTCAAAGTCCGCAATGGCCGCGCGCAGCTCGCCCAACTCCTGCTCGATCTTGAGGATCTCCAGACCGGCCAGACGGCCGAGCTGCAGCTTGACGATGGCATCTGCCTGCAGCTCGTCAAAGCCGAAGTTATCCATCACGGCCTGACGCGCCTCGGCAAAGCCGCCCTTGCAGGCGCGGATCGTGGCGATGATCTCGTCCACGATGTCAACGGCCTTGTGCAGGCCTTCCAGAATATGCTCGCGCTCCTTCGCCTTTTTCAGCTCAAAGGCAGTCCGGCGGCGGATGACCTGCATCTGGAACTCGATGTAGCGCTCCATCATGGTCTTGAGGCTCATGATTTTGGGCACACCGTCGTCGAGCGCCAGCATGATCACGCCTACCGTGTCCTGCAGCTGGGTGTAGCGGTAAAGCTGGTTCAGCACGACCTGCGGGTTGGCGTCCTTCTTGATTTCAATGACGATCTTCATGCCGGTGCGGCTCGAGGATTCGTCATTCATATCGCTGATGCCCTCGATCCGCTTATTCTTGACAAGATCGGCAATCGACTCGATCAGGCGGGTCTTGTTGACCATATAGGGGATTTCGGAGATCAGGATCTCATAGCGGCCGTTCTTTTTCTCGACGATCTCGGCGCGGCCGCGCAGCGTGATCTTGCCGCGGCCGGTGGCGTAGGCAGCGCGGATGCCGCTGCGCCCCATGATGATGCCGCCGGTCGGGAAGTCCGGGCCCTTGACATGCTCCATCAGACCGGCGAGGTCGATGTCGGGGTCCTCCATCAGGGCGATCATGCCGCTGACGATCTCGCGCAGGTTGTGCGGCGGGATGTTGGTCGCCATGCCGACCGCGATGCCCTGACTGCCGTTGACCAGCAGGTTTGGGAAGCGGCTGGGCAGAACATGAGGCTCCTTTTTGGTTTCGTCAAAGTTGGGGTCCCAGTCGATGGTGTCCTTTTCAATATCGGTCAGCATCTCGCAGGCCATCTTGGACATGCGGGCCTCGGTATAACGGTAGGCAGCCGGGGGGTCGCCGTCCACAGAGCCGAAGTTACCCTGACCGTCAACCAGCGGATAGCGCAGGCTGAAATCCTGTGCCAGACGCACCATGGCATCGTAGACCGAAGCGTCACCGTGCGGGTGGTAAGAGCCCAGCACCGCACCGACCGTATCGGCGGATTTGCGGTAGGGATGCTGCGGGTCATTGCCGCGCTCATGCATCGTATACAAAATGCGGCGATGCACGGGCTTGAGGCCGTCACGCACATCGGGCAGAGCGCGCGCCACGATAACGGACATCGAGTAGTCAAGGAACGCCGTCTCGATCTCCTGCTTTACATCGCGCACAATGACCTTGGTACCGGACCCCGGCACCATGATGATATTTTCTTCCATTGTATCACCTTAAACTGTTGTTATAAATTGCTTTCTGCTTTTCCGTCCAACACCCATTGCAATGGGTTGTTATCGATATATTTCCATGTTTCTTCAAAATCGGGTTGGTTGCGGATGATGTGATCATGGTAGGAACGCTGCCACACCGGAAAACCTATATCACGGCTCACACTTGCCTTATAACTGTTCATGATTCTTGGCACCGTAGGGGCGGCATATATGCCGCCCGCCGCCGTTTTTCCCTGGCACCCGATGGAAAGAATCATATGCAGATGATCCGGCATGATGACATATTTTTCAATGCGTGCCTGTGGATTATGCTCTTCTATTGCCAACAAATTACGCTCTGCTACTTTTCCTGTTTTGCTCAGGCAAACGTGCACGGGCGGCATATATGCCGCCCCTACAATCTTACCAAACAGACGCTTTCTGTCTTTGCAGCAGATCGTAATAAAGTAATAGGCGTGCGTTGCATAATCAAATTTAGGCAAGCGAATCAATTTCCGTTTTGGTAATCCGTTTTCCATACCTCACCCGCACAATGTTCCACATGGAACATCACACATCCAGATTCGCGTACTTTGCGTTTTTCTCGATGAACTGGCGGCGGGGTTCGACCTGCTCACCCATCAGGATGCTGAACGCTTCATCGGCGCGCTCGGCATCCTCGATTTTGATCTGGACAATGACACGGTTGTCGGGGTTCATGGTGGTCTCCCACAGCTGGTCGGGGTTCATCTCGCCCAAGCCTTTGTAGCGGTTGACCTTTGCGCCGGGCATCTCGGCGCTCAGCAGCTTCATTTCCTCATCGTTGTAGGCGTACTTGACATTCTGGCCCTTCTGCAGCTTAAACAGCGGCGGCTGGGCAACATAGACATAGCCATGATCGATCAGCGGCCGCATATAGCGGAAGAAGAAGGTCAGCATCAGCGTGCAGATATGCGAGCCGTCAACATCGGCATCGGCCATGATGAAGATCTTGTGGTAGCGCACCTTGGAAATATCGAACTCATCGCCGATACCGGTGCCCAGCGCGGTCACAACAGGCATCAGCTTATCGTTGCCGTAGATGCGGTCGGCGCGTGCCTTTTCGACATTCAGCATCTTGCCCCACAAAGGCAGAATGGCCTGAATGTTGGAGTCTCGGCCCATCTTGGCCGAGCCGCCTGCAGAATCACCCTCCACGATGAACAGTTCGGTCTTGGAGGGGTCTTTTTCGTGGCAGTCGGCCAATTTGCCGGGCATACGGTTGGATTCCAGCGCGCTCTTGCGGCGGACCAGCTCGCGGGCCTTTTTGGCGGCAGCGCGGGCGCGGGCCGCCTGCGTAGCCTTTTCAAGGATAGCCTTCGCCACAGCGGGGTTTTCCTCAAAAAATTCGGTCAGGGCCTTGTAGACCACATTATTGACCAGCCCCTTGATGAAGGTATTGCCAAGCTTTGCCTTGGTCTGGCCCTCGAACTGGGCCTCCTGCAGCTTGACGCTGACCACGGCAATAATGCCCTCGCGCGCATCGGAGCCGGAGAGGTTCTCGTCCTTATCCTTCAAAATGCCCTTGGCGCGGCCGTACTCGTTCAGCACACGGGTCAGGGCCAGCTTAAAGCCGTCCTCGTGGGTGCCGCCCTCGGGGGTATGGACATTGTTTGCAAAGCTGAGCAGCAGCTCATTGTAGCTGTTGTCGTAATACTGCAGCGCTACCTCGGCCACAGCGCCCTGTCCCTCGCCCTTCATATACATGACCTGCGGGTGCAGAGGCGTTAAGTCGCGGCGCTCGCACAGATAGCTGACAAAGGAGCGGATGCCGCCCTCGTAGCACATCGTCTCGGTGCGGACTTCGCCGTTCTGCTCCTCCTGCGGGCGGTCGGCATCGGCGCGCTCGTCCGTCAGGGTGATGCGGACGCCGGCGTTCAGGAACGCCTCCTCCCGCAGACGCTTGAGCAGCGTCTCATAGTGGTAGAGCGTTGTCTCCTGGAACATCTCCGGGTCGGGCTTGAAGGTGACTGTCGTTCCGGTAGAAGCCGCCGCGCCGATCTTTTTCAGGTCACCGTCCGGCTTGCCGCGCTTGAAGCTCTGCTCATACTCTACCCCATCGCGGCGGACACGAACGACCAGCCATTCCGACAGGGCGTTGACGACCGATGCACCGACGCCGTGCAGACCGCCGGCCACCTTGTAGCCGGAATCCTCGCCGCCGAACTTGCCGCCGGCGTGCAGCACGGTGTAGACAACGGTGACAGCCGGGATGCCCAGCTTGGGCTGGATGTCCACGGGGATGCCGCGGCCGTTGTCCGATACCTCAATGATATTGCCGGGCTTGATGGTCACCTCGATATGGGTGCAGTAGCCGGCCAGTGCCTCGTCAATGGCGTTGTCCACGATCTCATAGACGAGGTGATGCAGACCGGAAGGCCCGGTAGAGCCGATATACATGCCGGGGCGTTTGCGCACAGCCTCCAGACCCTCGAGGACCTGAATCTGCGCACCGCCGTAGGCATGGTCGGTAGCCGTTTCGCGGTTGGTTTCGGTGATGATTTCTTCTGCCATGAAATGATAGCCTCCTGTTGTGGGTGGGTATCTCTTATTTTGCAATGTAGGGGCCGGGCATGCCCGGCCCTCCGCCTTGCGTTATTGCCCTTTTATCGGGCGGTACTTTTTATGTTGCGGGCCGGGCATGCCCGGCCCCTACGGTCGTGGTTCTTTAAAATTCTAATTTTTCCGCCCGCTTTTTCAATGCGGCGGGCGATAATTGGCTGATGTAGACCGTTTCATCTGGGAAATCGGTGACCATAAAGCTTTTGGGCAGGGTGCCGGGGGCGCACAGGTCCACAACGGCGCCCTCGGCCTCGGCATGGCGGAAATATTCCTCGGTCCGCCGCGATGCCCCGGCTGTATCCAGATCAAATATACCGATCACATCGCGTGTGTTCAGTACAAAATCCTGCCCGGCGTGAAAGTACATAAGCAAAATCCTTTCAGGATTTTGCAGATAAAAGATAATAGATAAAAGATAATAAATAGGGGTACGCGCAAAGCGCGTAATCTTGAGCGGGCTTTCAGCCCGCGATCCACCAGTTTTATTATCTATTATCTTTTATCTATTATCTACAAAAGGTTTCTCATGCGCGCATCCGCCCTTCACATAAACAATTTTCCCGTTGGTGCGTGCAAACGCCGCAGTGTCGCAGGTGGTCACGATCGTTTGATGCTCCCCCATGCGGGTCAAAAGATAGGTCTGGCGCTCATCGTCCAGCTCGCTCAATACATCGTCCAGCAAAAGCACCGGATGCTCGCCGAACAGCTCACCGACCACGGTGGCCTCGGCCAGCTTGAGGGCCAGCACGCAGCTGCGCTGCTGTCCCTGACTGCCAAACACCCGGGCGGGCTGGCCGTCCAGCAGGATTTCCAAGTCCTCCCGGTGCGGTCCTGTCAGGCAGAACCCGGCGCGCAGCTCTGCGGTGCGCATGGCGTGCATCTTTGCGGCCAGCGCCTCGGCGGTGGGGGCATCGGTACACATCTGGTAGCGCACCTCCAGCACCTCGGCGCCGTGGGATATATCGCGGTAATTCTGCGCCGCGATCGGGGCAGCCTGTTCCAGAAACTTGCAGCGGTGCTGCATGATCAGCGCGCCATACTCTGCCAGCTGCTCCTCATAGGTGTCCAGCAGTATTGCGCCGTTTGGCGTAATATCGTAGCTTTTCAGCAGCGCGTTCTTCTGGGCCGTCAGCCGCATGTAGCGCCGCAGCGCCACAAGGTAGGGCCGGTATACCTGACACAGCGCCGAATCCAGAAACCGGCGGCGTCCCTCGGGGCCGCCCTTGACCAGCCCCAGCAGGTCCGGCTCAAACACAACGGCCTGAAAGTTCCCCGCCAGCGCAGCAGCGCGGCCCATGTCCGCGCCGTTCAGCCTGCCGGTGCGGCCGGGCCGCTGGCTCGTCTTGCTGCCCACCGTCAGGCGTATCTCTTTTTCGATGTCCTGTGTCTCAAACGCGCCCTCTATGACCGAAAAGTCACAGCCGCGGCGGATCAGCTCGGCATCCTTGGAGCCGCGGAAGCTTTTGCCGCCGGTCAGCAGCCAGATTGCCTCCAGCAGGTTCGTCTTTCCCTGCCCGTTGGGGCCGCACAGCACAGTCAGGTGCGGGTCGGGGTCCAGCACGGCATGGGCAAGGTTGCGGTGGTCAGTCAGTGCAAGGTGGGTCAGGCGCATTACGCACCCGCCGCGACCTGCACGGTCTGGCCCTCCAGCTCGACCGTATCACCGGCGCGGCACTTTTTGCCGCGCATCGTGCAGACCTCGCCGTTGACCTTGACGGCCCCGCCCTGAATCAACTCCTTGGCTTCGCCGCCCGTCTCACACAGGCCCGCGAACTTCAAAAGAGCGTCAAGCTTAATAAAGTCGGTGTTAATACGAATTTTTTCCATGTTTTATCATTCTTTCCGATGATTCGTTGGGGAAAAGTCTTTCCCACATACTTTTATCAGCCCTCGTTCTTAAAGCGTACCGGCAAAACCAGATAGATAAAGTCCTTGCCGTCCTCAGGCAGCAGCTTGACCGGGCTCAGGGGGCCGTTGATCTCCAGCACCATCCGCTCACACTTGGAATAGCGCAGCGCATCGAGCAGATACCGGTTATTAAAGCCGATCTCGACCGGATCGCCGGTCATCTCCACGGGGGAGAACTCGTCCACGACCTTGCCCAGCGGGGTCTGGCAGCGCACAGTCACCCGCTCCTCACCGAAATTGATGCGCAGCGGGTTCTTCAAACGCTCGGTAATAATGAGGGAGGCGCGCTCGATCGTGTCGATGAAGGTCTTGCAATCCACGACAACGCGCGTTTTTTTGTCCTTCGGGATGACGCTCTCATAGTTGAGGAAGTCACCCTCGATCAAGCGGCTCATGATCGTATAGCCGTTGGAGGTGAACACGACATAGCGGCGGTTTGCGTCGATCTTGACATCATCGTCCGCACCGCCCATGATCTTGAGCAGCTCCTGCAGCGTCTTGGCCGGAATGATAATGCGGATGTCGCGGGTACACTCGACGGCGCGCTGGATGATAGCCAGCCGGTAGCCGTCCAGCGCCACGATGGTCAGGCTGCCCGGCTCAATGACGAACAGTTCGCCGGTGTGGGCGGGCTTTTTGTCGTCCTGACTGACTGCGTAGATCGTTTTTTCGATCATCTCGCGCAGCATACCGCATTTCACGGTCATTGTGTTGTCAGCGCCGGTCACCGGCAGGCTGGGATAATCGCTGGCGTTCAGCGCGGGAATCTCAAACTCGGCCACGCCGCCGCTGATCTTGGCCTGCCCCTCATCGGTCAGCTCGATGCAGATGTCACCGGCCGGCATACGGCTGACCATTGAGCCGAGCAGTTTCGCATCAAGTACCGTTTCACCCGGTACAAGTACGTTACATTCGATTGTGGTCGTGATGCCCATTTCCATATCATAGCCGGTCAGCGTCAGGGTAAAGCCCTCGGCCTTCAGGTAGATGCCCTCCAGCACAGGGATGGCCGCGCGGTTGGTGATTGCGCGGGAAACGCCGTCGATGGCATTGGCCAGCAGGGTCTTTTCACATTCAAATTTCATACTCTGTTCTCCCGCCCGCTTGTTCAAAGCGGGGCAAAAAGCGTCTGTTTTTTCTTTATGTTTTCTCTGTTTCGGGTTTTCCACCATCGGGGCAGGTATTTTCCGGGGTAAGCTGCTCTTTCAGGGCGTCCCTGTTCGCAGAAACTATTAACTATGGTAGTAGTCGTAGTAGGGGCTGTTAGTTCTGTGGAAAACTCTGCCGCGCCCGATAGCGATGCGGAAAATCGTCCGTTCAATCTTTTGAACAGTCTGTGGAGATTCCTGTTGAAAACCCGCAAACCGCCGTTTTTCAACACGCGCTGTGGAATACCGCCTGTTGAAAACTAAAAACCTTGTGGATAAGTTACTTTCTTTGCAAAGAAAGTAACCAAAGAAACTCCAATCCTATAACCCGTAGAATAGTTGCTGGTATATCGTTAATTTCTGCGCATTCCATCCACGGGTCAACACATTGAAAGTTCTTTGCCTACTTTCTTTCAAGAAAGTAGGTTAGGTGCGGACATTCTTCATGATGTCGCTGCACATCTCCTTGAGGTGCTGGTCGCGGTTGATGTTTTCCTCCATCGTCTTGATGGAATAGACAACGGTGGAATGATCGCGCTGGAACTCCTGCCCGATAGCCTCCATGCTCATGCCGGTCACCTCGCGGATAATGTACATCGTCATCTGCCGCGCGGCGCTCACATTCGCATTGCGCTTTTTGCCGCGAATGTCCGAGGGCATCACATTGTAGGTGCGGGCGACCTCATTCAGAATTTTTTCAATCGTGACGGGGATCGGCTGGCTGTCGTTCAGCGTATCCTTGATCGCGGTGGTCGTCACACCGATGCAGGGCTCGATGCCCTCCAGCATATAGTAGGCGTTCAGCTTTTTGACGGCGCCCTCCAGCTGGCGGATGTTCTGCTTCAGATGGTTGGCGATGTACTCGGCCACATCATTGGGCAAATCAAGGTTCAACAGCTCGGCCTTGCGCTTGACGATGGCCACGCGGGTCTCAAAATCCGGCGGCTGGATGTCGGCGGTCAGGCCCCACTCAAACCGGGTGCGCAGACGCTCCTCCAGCGATTTGATCTCCTTGGCGGGGCGGTCGGAGGCAATGACAATCTGGCGGCCATCGTTGTGCAGCGTGTTGAAGGTGTGGAAAAACTCCTCCTGCGTGCTCTCCTTGCCGGCCAGAAACTGAATATCGTCGATCAGCAGTACATCGGCCTTGCGATACCGCTGGCGGAACTGCTCCATCGTGGCGGTTTTGATCGCGGTGATCGTCTCGTTGGTGAATTTTTCACAATCCACATAGACAATGTTGAAATCCGGATGGTTTTTCTGGATCTCGATTTTGATGGCGTTCAAAAGGTGGGTCTTGCCCAGACCGGACGGCCCGTAGATGAACAGCGGGTTGTATGCGCCGGAGGGGTTTGCCGCAACAGCCTGCGCGGCCGCAAACGCAAACTGGTTGGACGGGCCCTTGATGAAATTCTCAAAGGTGAATTCATACCGGCCGCTGGGCAGGGATTTTTCGTCCATCTGGTTTTCGCTGTCACCGGGCTTCACGCCGTCCTCCGGCGGGGCGACCACATAGCGGATCTCTACATCAAAACCCAGAATGGCCTTGAACGCATCCTGCAAAAGTGCCGTGTAACGGTCCGAAACAATGCCCATCACGAAGTCACTGCGCAGCTCCAGCGTGACGGTCTTGGAATTTTCAAAGCTGACAGCCTTGATGTCCTTGATGTAAAATGCGTAGGTAGCGTCGGAGGTCTTTTCTTTGCAGTAGGCCTTGACCGCTTCCATTACCTCATTGATGGAATCCATGAAACTCGATACTCCCCACTTCCTGTTATAAATCAACGCCTTTTGCAAGGGCGCAAAAACACTGCATACAGTATACCACAAAATCATGTTTTAAACAACACCTATATTATAATAAGTAGGAATTTTTTTACGGCGTGGAAATGTTGAAAATTTTCCCGCAAAAAGGTGATTCTTGAAAGTTTTCCACAGAAAGTGTGTTTTTCAACAGTGAATAGTACAAAATGTAGTGGATAACTGTCTGTAGCGAAAGATTGTTTGACGCGCAGACGAAAAATTCTGCAAAAAACCTCTTGACAAAAGGGGTGCTTATCGCGTATAATCTAACTCTGCAAGGCTGCCCCAGTGTATGGGCGAAGCCCTGAGCAAACAGCCCATACCGGGATTTCAACAGGAGGAATGAAAAATGAAGCGTACTTTCCAGCCCAAGAAGCGTCAGCGCAGCCGCGTCCACGGTTTCCTGAACCGCATGGCTACCAAGAACGGCCGCAAGGTCATCGCCCGCCGCCGTGCAAAGGGCCGCAAGAGCCTGACTGTCTGATTTGTTTCAGAGATTATGTGAACAAAAGGGTTGCTGATTGTAAAATCAGCAGCCCTTTTTTCAAATAATGGCTTTACATCTTGATAAAATTATTAGATAATAGATAAAAGATAATAGATAATAAAAATTGTGGAGTTTTGGCCCTGAGGGGCCAAAACAGAACGTAGGGGCGGATTCTATATCCGCCCGCGGTACCTGCCGTAAGCTGCACGGGCGCATATAGAATGCGCCCCTACGGCAGCAGAGTATTTTAAGCGGTGCGCCAGCACTGCGTTCCACCTTATTTTTTATCTTTTATCTATTATCTTTTATCTTTATAAAAAGGATTTCACCTATGCGTTACCGCACTTTAAATAAAAACTGGCAGTTCAACCGGGTATATGGCCGGGGCAAAAGCTATGTACACCCGCATTGCGTGCTGTATGTGGCCAAAAACCGGCTGGGCTATACCCGCATCGGGCTGACCGCCACCAAAAAGGTCGGGCATGCGGTGCAGCGCAACCGCGCCCGCCGCATCATGCGCGCCGCCCTGTCGGAGCATCTGGCCCAGAATATCGGCGGGTATGACATTATTCTGGTGGCGCGCGGCCAGACCCCCCGCTTGAAAAGCACCCAGCTGAGCAAAACGCTCGGCCGGCTGTTTGTCAAGGCCGGCCTGCCCGACCTGACCGCCCCGGCTGAGGACGCCGCACAGCAATGATCGCCCGGGCGTTGATCGCGCTGCTGCGGGGGTATAAGCGGTATATCAGCCCGCACCTCGGGCATCACTGCCGCTTTGTGCCCACCTGCAGCGAGTACGCCATGCAGGCCCTTGCCATGCACGGCCTGCTCAAGGGCGTGCTGCTGACGGTCTGGCGGCTTCTCCGCTGCCAGCCGTTTGCCCGGTTCGGCTATGACCCGGTCCCCCCGAAAGGAAGGTGGGTCAGCCCGGACCGTAAGTTGACAAAAGATAAAAGATAATAGATAAAAGATAATAAAAATGGTGGATCGCGTCGCTGCGCTCCGCTCAAAAATTATCTGCCACCCGTGCAGCTTACGGCAGGTACCGCGGGCGGATATGGAATCCGCCCCTACATTCTGTTTTGGCCCCTCAGGGCCAAAACTCCACATTATCTATTATCTATTATCTATTATCTATTATCTAATTTCTTCGCTTCTCATGTCTTTGCACTGCGCAGCAGAGACCTACATAAAAATAATGGTCCCGGGCGCAGACGGGGCAGAAGGAAAGGCTATGAACTTTATGTACTTCCTGGCCATATTGATTGGCCCGCTGGTGAAGATCCTGTACAGCTTCATCGGCAACTACGCGGTAACGATGGTCGTTGCCACCCTACTCCTCAAGCTGCTGCTCTTCCCCCTGAGCATCCATCAGCAGAAATCCTCGGCAAAGATGGCTGTTTTTCAGCCGCTGATGAATGAGATCCAGCAGAAGTACAAAAACGACCCCCAGAAGCAGCAGGAGGAGCTGATGAAGCTCCAGCAGGAGCACGGCTTCAACCCCATGGGCGGCTGCCTGCCCATGCTGCTGACGATGCTGGTGCTGTTCGGCTTCCTCGGCGTTGTGTACTACCCTGTGCATTACATCTTCGGCGTGGACAACGCCGCCGTCAAAGCCGCCTGTGAGGCGATCGGCATTGCCACCGCCAACACTTCCACGATGCAGACCGCGCTGATCCAGGCCATCCACAACGGCGCTGTGATCGACCCGTCCATCATCCCCGCCAACATCGTGGCAGAGATCCAGAACTTCAACACCAGCTTCTTCGGCATGGATATGTGTGATGTCCCCGGCTTCCGCTTTGTGCCCATCGCCATCTTCCCGGCCATCGCAGCGGTCACGATGTTCATCAGCTACTTCGTAACCCAGAAGCTCTCCGGCATGGACGCCCAGATGCAGGGCAGCATGAAGGTCATGATGCTGGTCATGAACCTGATGTTCGTTACCTTCTGCTTCAACGCCCCGGTCGGCTTCTCGCTGTACTACGGCGTGTCCAACCTGCTGCAGATCGGCCAGTCCTATGTCACCTACAAGATCTACAGCCCCGAAAAGTTCAAGGCCCAGTATGAGGCCGAGCTGGCCGCCAAGCGCGCCGAGAAGAAGAAAAAGCGCACCGTCACGGTTGAGCAGAACGGTGAAAAGATCCAGAAGGAGGTCACCCTCGGCGAGGCCAACAAGCTGCGTCTGGAGCTGGCCCGCCAGCGCGAGGCCGAGCTTTACAAGGACGAGCGCACCACCCCGTTGAACAAAGACTAAAAAAAGACGCCGCGCAACCGTAGGGGCGAGCATTGCTCGCCCGCGCCGTTGGCGGCTGTGAGGGAGTGTATCCCCTGCCGCCGTAGGGGCGCATTCTATATGCGCCCGCCCCGCTCCCCTTTGTGATGAATGTAACGATAAGAAATAAGAAGGAGGTTCCCTTTTATGCGCAGTATGGAAATGAGCGCCAAGACCGTTGAGGCCGCCGTAGAGGCCGCCTGCGAGGCGCTGGGCGTTGACCGCGATGACATCCATGTCAGCTACGAGGTACTGGAATTCCCCGCCCGCAAGCTGTTTAAGACCATCCCTGCCAAGGTCCTTGTAAAGGTCGAGGAGCCGGAGGCCGCCCCCGTGGAGGAGGTAAAGCCCGCTGAGCCTGCCGAGGTCGTTGAGATCTCTGACGAGACTTCCCCTGCTCTGGAGCAGGAGGTCGTGGACGAGATGGTTGCCGAGGCTGACGAGGAGACCGAGCTTCCCCTCGACATCGAGGCGGACCCCCGCCTGCAGGCTGCGGTTGACTACCTGAGCCCCATCTTTACCCTGATGGGTGTTGAAAACTTCACCTTCAGCGCCGTCAAGAAGGGCGCTGCCACGATCCTGAAGGTCTCCGGCGAGCATATGGGCGCGCTCATCGGCCGCCGCGGCGAGACGATGGAGTCGCTGTCCTACCTCGCCAGCCTCGTTGTGAACCGCATGGAAGGCCCCTATGTCAAACTGGGGCTGGATGTCGGCGGCTACCGCAACAAGCGCGAGGACGACCTCTCTGCCCTTGCCAGACGCATTGCAGACCGCGTTATCCGCACCGGCTGCTTCTATGAGATGGAGCCGATGAACCCCTACGAGCGCCACATCATCCACACCGCCATCGCCGGTATGGAGGGCGTGCGCAGCGAGAGCAAGGGCGAAGGCCCGGCCCGCCATGTGGTGCTGTACTCCACCGACCCCAACGCCTGCAACCTGCCTGACCGCGACAATGCCCGCAACCTGCGCGGCCCTCGCCGTGACGGCCCGCGTGGCCCCCGCCGCGACAACCGCGGCCCGCGCGGCCCCAGAGCCCCGCGTGAGGGCGGCCGTGGGCCACGCTACGGCGCACCCCGCCGCGACCGCAATGACCGCGGCCCGCGCTACGGCGGCCCCCGCTCCAGCGTGCCCGGCCGTGAGTTTGCCGACCGCCCGCGTGACCCCGATGCAAAGCCGATGGCACCCAAAACCACCGAGCGTATCCACGACGGTGATGATTTCGCCTTTGGCAAGATCGAGTTTTAAACAGAATTGTTGAAAAAAGCAGCCTGACTGTAAAGCCGGGCTGCTTTTTTTGGTGGGGGGGAAGGCGGCCAGCCAAAGCCCCTCAGGCCAGCTTCGCGGCCAGCTCCCCACTTCGTGGGGCGCCTTTTTGCGCGGGCTTTGCCCGCGTGAAAGCCTCCCCATTTTGGGGAGGTGGCCGAGCCTGCGAGGCCGGAGGGGCTTTACCCGCTCCCCACTGTGAGGGGCTTTCCCCACTTTCCACACCGTTTTCCACATGCGTGTTGAAAACTCTTATTTTTCCACAGACTACAACCGGCTATACAGGGGGTGCAAAAGTCCGGCTGAAAACAATATCTAGGCGTAAATGCAGGGTCGCTCCACTACTAATACACATTTTCCACCGGAAAACCGGTTTTCCACCATTTCCCGGGGTTTTCCCTGTGGAAAACTCGTGAAAACTGTTGAAAACAATAAAATAACGATTGTACGCATAAAATAGCTTTCAACCGCTGTGGAAAACTCCCCGCAGCAGGGGTTTTCCTGTGGAAAATGTTGAAAACTGCCTTTAGTTGTGAAAATACGCGGTTGAAAAGTCCGAAATGTTGTTAAAAACACAGGTGTAAGCGGAACAAAAACAATTCCGCACAAAAAACAGCGGTCCACCCCTGCCGGGCGGGCCGCTGTTTTTATAGACAGTTTTTTTAATCGTGCCGGATCGCTTCGAGGGCGCTGATTTTGACTGCCTTGTTTGCGGGCAGGATACCGGCCACAAGGCCGACTAGCGTGGCGAACACAAGCGCCGCCAGCATCAGCCACGGCGGAATGATCGAAATTGCGGCGCTGCCGTCGCCGCCCATGTAGTAGCCGCCGCCCATTATGCCGGACATGTCAAACCCCTCCCCCAGCACCGACAGATGGTTCAGCACAAAGCTGGCAATCAGGCTGATGATCAGCCCGATCAGCCCGCCGATGAAGCCGATGGTCGAGCTTTCGAGCAGGAACATCGTGCGGATGTTGCCCAGCTCGCAGCCCAGCACCTTCATGACGCCGATCTCACGGGTGCGCTCATAGATGGCCATTGTCATGGTGTTGATGATGTTGATGGCCGCCACCAGCAGCGAGACCGCCGCAATGCCGCCGAAGATCATCTGGCTTTTCATGACCTGCTTCTGCATCTCCTCGCGCTGCTGGTTCATCGAGTAGGTGTTGCTGAACCCCAGCTCGTGGATGGCGTTTTCCACATCCGTTACATAGGAGAGGTCATCGACCTTGACATAGACCTGCTCGTAGCTTTTCTCCTCAAGCTTGGTTTTGGTCAGGTCGCAGTAGACCTTTTGCAGCATCTGCATATCCTGTATGCGCAGCACAACACCGGACTGGGTCCAGTAGCCCTTGGCGCCGTCAGGCGTCAGCACGCCCACGATCTCCAGCTGCCAGCTGCGGCTTTTTTCGGTCGAGCCTTCGCCGGTCTTGATGGTCAGGGTCATCTTGTCCTTGTCGATGTCCACAAAGGGCGGCAGCTCCTTGCCGGAGGCATCGGTCTGGCCCTGCCAGCGGTAGCGCTTGGGGCTGTTGTAGCTCTTGCGGGAATCCTCAAAGTTATATCCCGCGGACGCGCCCACCAGCACCTGCAGCTTGTTCGATTTTTCGCTGGCGGGGGTGTTGGTCGGCCAGCTGCCGCTCTGCAGGGTAAAGCCCATCGGCTCCAGCGCGGTGGGGTCGATGCCGATCAGATTGGAAATGTCCATCGTGTAGCGGTCGTTGCGGCCCGCCGTGATGGTGCCCTCCAGATTGTACCCCTGTGCGTAGGGCGTTGCCGCCGCCACATGGGGAATCTGCTTGATGTTGGCGATTGCGGCATCGTCCAGATACAGCGGCTTGCCGTCGCTGCCCTGCATCATACCGTAGCCGTAGATCTGCACCTGGGTCAGGTCGCCCCAGCTCTGCAGCATTTCCTCGTTCGTTTTGGTCTGGGCAATGCCCAGCGAGATCATCAGCACGACCATGCAGGTGCCGATGACAACACCCACCAGCGTAAGTGCCGTGCGGCCCTTGCGGCGCAGCAGATTGCGCGCCGACAGGCTGATTTCATCAGAGATCTTCATCGCTGTCCTCTGCTTCCAGTGCGGCCAGCGCCTTGGCCTTCTTGCGCTTGCGGACCACAACCACGATAATTACCACAACGACTACCGCGCCGCAGACGCCGATCAGCACCCACGCCCAGACCGGCATACCGGTCTGCTCGGGCTGCATATCGTCCATCGACGGGTCATAGAAGTCGTCCATGTTCATCTCCTCGGCGCTGACGGAAAAGTCCTTGGAGACGGTCTGCGGGTTGCCGGAGGCATCCTCATAGCTCAGCGTGATGATGCCGCTGACCGCGCCCGCAGCATCGGGGGTGATGTCAAAATCCACGCTGCCCTCGGTGCCGGCGTTCAGGTTGCCGAGGTACTGGTAGCTGCCCGCGCCCAGATTGGTGCCGGTCAGGCGTGCTTCAAGGTTGCTGACGGGGTTTTTGCCCTTGTTGACGTAAGAAAGGGAGACGCTGCCGGTATCGCCGACATAGATCGTATCGCTGGACAGCTCCAGCTGGCCGACCTCAAAGCGGTTGGGCTGGCTGACGGGGACCGAGATCGTTGTTGTGCCGCTGACCTCCTTGCCGGTGATCGAGCCGGTGCCGGTCATGTTGACGGTGATGTTGGCCACCGTGCCGGTAAACCCGGCCGAGGGCATGACCTCAAAGGTGACATCGCGGGTCTGCTTGGCGGCGATGGTGCCGACATAGTTGGAAAGGCTGCCGCTGTTGAGCAGGATATTCTCCGGCAGGGTCAGCGAGACGATGACATCGTTCAGGCTCTCGTTGCCGTCCGTAGCGTAAAGGCCGAGCGAGAGGGTGAACGGCGAGCCGGCAATGACGCTGTCCCCATAGCTGGAGGTGCGGACGAGCAGATTCGGCGAGGTGGTCTGGTCCTTGTCCACGCACTGGCCGATCGTCACGCTGAACTGCTGCAGCGGCTTCGAGGTATCCAGATAAGAAAGGTTGATCGGCACAGTATTGCCGCCGCCGTTGTAGATGACATCGCGGAACAAAAGGACGTAGCTGTAGTAGTTGTACTGCGCGTTCTGGGCAATCTCCTCTGCGGTGGCAGAGCCGTTGCGGACATTCTGCAGGCGGGTGGCATTGGGGTCATCGTTGCAGTCAAACAGCTGGCCGATCTCGCCGATGCCGGTGTAGGTGAACACGGCGGAGTTGATGCGCGCGGAGATTTCCTCCGGCTTGACGCAGTACCGGGCTGAGGCGTGGTCAACGACCTTCAGCACAAGGTTGATCCTGTCGCCGACCTCAACGGTCGTGACCTCTCCGCCTGCTGTGTTGGTGACGGTGTAGGCCGACACATAGACGCCGTCCGAGTTGCTCGTGTCGATGGAGGCAGTCGGGGTGGGCGTTGGGTTGGGCATCGGGTCGGTCACGGCGGCATCGTCCGCCAGCACCGGTGCGCAGAGCGCCGTCGCCAGCATCAGGGCGGTAAGTAAGGTGAATAGTCGTTTCAAGTGTGGTACCTCCAAATTTTTTAACATAGGCGTCCCCCAAAAGGCTTCCCCTGAGGGGGAAGCTGTCACCGAAGGTGACTGATGAGGGGCAAGCCTGCCGTTATTCCTCTTTTGCGGGGGTGCTGCGGGAACACTGCCCCTCATCCGCCCTGCGGGCACCTTCCCCCTTGGGGGAAGGCTTTTTTGCGGACTGTTCCTTCGCCGCCTCTCCGCCAATATCCAGATCCCCTTCCAGATCGGCAAACAGGGCATCGCGGTTTTTCTTCTTTGTCTCCTCGTCCTGCAGCACATTGGAGCAGACCTTGCCGTCCAATATCGTCACGATGCGGTCGGCACATTCGGCCAGCTCCGGCTCATGTGTGACCATGACGAAGGTAACATGGTTGTTTTTGGACAGTTCCAGCATCCGGTACAGCACCTGCTTGCTGGTGCGGGAGTCAAGGTTGCCGGTCGGCTCATCGGCAAAAATGACCTTGGGGCTGCTGACGAATGCGCGGGCAATGCCGACACGCTGCTGCTGGCCGCCGCTCATCTCGGTCGGCAGGTGGTTGGCGCGGCCCAAAAGGCCCATGGCCTTCAGCTCTTTACGGGCGCGGGCCAGCCGTGTTTTTTTGTCCACGCCCTTGAACATGAGCGGCAGGGCTACATTTTCAGCCGCCGTCATGGTGGGCAGCAGATTGTAGCTTTGGAAGATGAACCCCAGATGCTGCTGGCGGAACGCGGCCAGCTCGTTCTCGGTCATGGCGCTGATCTCATGCCTGCCGATGAACACCTTGCCCGAGGTCGGCTTTTCCAGCCCGGCCAGCTGGTTCAGCAGGGTGGATTTGCCGCTGCCGGACTGGCCGACAATACAGCAGAATTCCCCCTTTTCTATGGACAGGTCAACATTGTTCAGCGCGATGACACGCTCCTTGCCGACGGCGTAAACCTTGCGCAGCTTTTCTGTATGGATAATGGGCGCCAATACCATACCCCCTTTTTGATCGTTATATCCTACATTATACCATATGGCGAAGAAAGAAAAAAGATGGGGAAATTGTAAAATTAATGGCGAAAAGCCTCCCTTGTCAAAGGGAGGTGCCGAGCGTAAGCGAGGCGGAGGGATTCCTGCCCGGCCCGCAAGGGTATGGTAGGTACCCCTTTCCCTTGAACCGTAGGGCGGGGTGCTCTCACCCCGCCGCGGCGGCCAGAGGACTGGCCGCCCTACTTCCCTTTTTTCTCTCTTTCCTATATAATAAACGCAAAAAGGGGGCAAATGTTACTATGGATTACACAATTCACCCCATTGCGTATATACGCAGTGATTTTACGGATAAATTCGGCATCCCGCGGCAGAGCGGCCTTGTGCCGGAGCTGACCGCCCGCATCGTCTTTGCGCCGGAATACCGCGACCCCAACGCCCTGACCGGCATCGAGGGGTACGACCGGCTCTGGCTCATCTGGCAGTTCTCGACCGTGGCGGCGGAGTACGCCGCCGGCAAAAGCTGGCGGCCCACCGTCCGCCCGCCGCGCTTGGGCGGCAACGAGCGGCGCGGCGTCTTTGCCACCCGCAGCCCCTACCGGCCGAATGCGCTGGGGCTGTCCTGCGTGGAGCTGGCCGGTGTGGAAAACGGGGATTTGATCGTCCGCGGCGCCGACCTTTTGGACGGCACGCCGATCTTTGACATCAAGCCCTACCTGCCCTATGTGGATGCCTACCCCGATGCGCGCGGCGGGTTCACGGATATGACCAGAGCGTACGCCCTGCAGGTGATATGCCCCGATGCGTTATTGTGCAAGGTGCCCGAAGAAAAGCGCCCCGCCTTGTTGGGTGTGCTGAAAAACGACCCGCGCCCCGCCTACCAGCACGACCCCGCGCGGGTGTATGCGCTGGATTTCGGCAGCAATAAAGTGAAATTTACGGTGGACGGGGAGAATTTGACGGTTATTGACATCTTATAGGCAGCGCGGCAAAGCCCCTCAGGCCTTTTTTCGGACGGCAAAGCCGTCCGCAGAAAGCCTCCTCGCGCAGCGGGGAGGTGGCCGAGGTTACGAGGCCGGAGGGGCTTTGCAGACTGGCCCTGCCGCAAGGCCTATCTTAAAAAAATTCCACCATCCGGAACACTGTACAATAAACCGTACCCCAAAACACCCTAAAAACCGCCTTGTTCGTCATTGTGGTCAAAATGCACACAACGAGTTTAAAAATCTGTGCAACTTTCTGAACAAAACCCCTTTACGAAACGGGGTGTTTTTTGGTACAATAAAGCTATGCAAAAGCGTTTATCTGGAACTGTGCCCGGAGCAAATTTGGGGCGCGTGCCAGGCAGCGCGGGATTTGTGCGGCCCTGACAACCGCACAGCTCTATAATGCAAAACTCTAATAAAAACGGAGGAAAGAAAATGCCCAGAGCTAAACAGTCTATGGACGGCAATACCGCTGCGGCGCATGTAGCTTATGCATTCACCGATGTGGCTGCCATCTACCCCATCACCCCCTCCAGCCCCATGGCCGACACCGTTGACCAGTGGAGCGCTGCAGGCCTGAAGAACATCTTCGGCAACCAGGTCAAGGTTGTTGAGATGGAGTCCGAGGCCGGCGCCGCAGGCGCTGTCCACGGTTCTCTCGGTACCGGTGCCATCACCACCACCTTTACCGCTTCCCAGGGTCTTCTGCTGATGATCCCCAACATGTACAAGATCGCCGCTGAGCAGCTGCCCTGCGTCTTTGACGTTTCTGCCCGTACCGTTGCTACCCAGTCCCTGAACATCTTCGGTGACCACAGCGACGTTATGGCCGTCCGTCAGACCGGCTTTGCCATGCTGGCCGAGAGCAACCCGCAGGAGGTCATGGACCTGTCTCCTGTTGCTCACCTGTCTGCTATCGAGGGTCATGTTCCGTTCGTGAACTTCTTCGACGGCTTCCGTACCTCCCACGAGATCCAGAAGATCGAGAAGTGGGACTACGAGGACCTGAAGGAAATGTGCAACATGGAGGCTGTCGAGGAGTTCCGTGCCAAGGCACTGAACCCCGAGCACCCCAAGATGCGCGGTTCTCACGAGAACGGCGACGTCTTCTTCCAGCATCGTGAGGCCTGCAACCCCGCTTACGAGGCTCTGCCCGCGGTTGTTGAGAAGTACATGGCCAAGATCAACGAGAAGCTGGGCACCAACTACGACCTGTTCAACTACTACGGCGCTGAGGACGCTGACCGCGTCATCATCGCCATGGGCTCCATCTGCGACGTTGCAGAGGAGGTCGTTGACTACCTGACCGCCAAGGGCGAGAAGGTCGGTCTGGTTCTGGTCCGCCTGTATCGTCCCTGGGTGTCCTCCGCTCTGCTGAAGGTCCTGCCCAAGACGGTCAAGAAGATCGCTGTTCTGGACCGCACCAAGGAGCCCGGCTCTCTGGGCGAGCCCCTGTATCTGGATGTCGCCACCACCCTGCGTGAGGCCGGCATGAACGATGTCGTTCTGACCGGCGGCCGCTACGGCCTCGGCTCCAAGGACACCCCGCCGTCCAGCGTCTTTGCTATCTACACCGAGCTGGAGAAGGATGCCCCGAAGCCCCGCTTCACCATCGGCATCACCGACGATGTGACCAACCTCAGCCTGCCTGAGGTTAAGCCCGCTCCCATCACCTCCGCCCCCGGCACCAAGGAGTGCAAGTTCTGGGGTCTGGGCGGTGACGGTACTGTCGGCGCCAACAAGAACTCCACCAAGATCATCGGCGACCATACTGACAAGTACATTCAGGCGTACTTCCAGTATGACTCCAAGAAGACCGGCGGTGTCACCATCAGCCACCTGCGCTTCGGCGACAAGCCCATCCGCAGCCCCTACTACATCAACCAGGCTGACTTCGTGGCCTGCCACAACCCCGCCTACATCCACATGGGCATGAAGATGGTTCAGGATGTCAAGCCGGGCGGCGTCTTCATGATCAACTGCCAGTGGACTGACGCTGAGCTGGACGAGCACCTGAACGCTGCCGACAAGAAGTATATTGCCGACAACAACATCCAGCTGTACACCATCAACGCTATCGACAAGGCTATCGAGATCGGCATGGGCAAGCGCACCAACACGATCCTGCAGTCCGCTTTCTTCAAGCTGGCTGACGTTATGCCCATCGACGACGCTGTCGAGTACATGAAGGCCGCTGCCAAGAAGAGCTACGGCAAGAAGGGCGACGCCGTTGTCCAGATGAACTGGAAGGCTATCGACGCTGGTCTGGACGCTGTCCACAAGGTCGAGGTGCCTGAGAGCTGGCACAACCCCGCTGCTGATCCCGCCCCGAAGGCCCTGAAGGGACCTGAGGCTCTGGTCAAGCAGATCCGCGACGTTATGGAGCCCATCGCTCGTATGGACGGCGACAGCCTGCCTGTTTCCGCCTTCGAGGGCAATGTCAACGGCGAGTGGGAGCAGGGTGCTTCCGCTTACGAGAAGCGCGGCACCGCTGTTATGGTCCCCGAGTGGAACGCCGAGAAGTGCATTCAGTGCAACAACTGTGCATTTGTCTGCTCTCACGCCACCATTCGTCCCTTCTGCCTGACCGCTGCCGAGGCCGAGGCTGCACCTGCCTCCACCAAGCTGGCTGACACCAAGCCCAAGGCAAGCGAGTACAAGTTCACCATGGCCGTGTCTCCTCTGGACTGCATGGGCTGCGGCGAGTGCGTCACCGTCTGCCCGACTGCCGCTATCGAGATGAAGCCGCAGGAGAGCCAGTCCGAGCAGCAGGCTGCTTTCGACTACTGCGTCGAGAACATCCGCAAGAAGGACAATGTCCCCGGCGTTGTTTCCGAGGTTTCCGTCAAGGGCTCCCAGTTCAACCAGCCGCTGCTTGAGTTCTCCGGCTCCTGCGCTGGCTGCGCCGAGACCTCTTACGCCCGCCTGATCACCCAGCTGTTCGGCGAGAAGATGTTCATCTCCAACGCTACCGGCTGCTCCTCCATCTGGGGCGGCACCGCTTCCATCAGCCCCTACACCACCAGCAAAGAGTCCGGTCACGGCCCCGCCTGGATCAACTCTCTGTTCGAGGACAACGCCGAGCATGGTCTGGGCATGCAGATCGGTTATGAGACCGTCCGCGCCAACCTGATCACCAAGGTCGAGGCCCTGAAGGGTAAGAACGCTGAGCTGGATGCTGTCATCGACAAGTTCCTGGAGACCAAGAACAACACCAAGGCCAACGACGAGCCCGCAAAGGCCCTGATCGCTGCCCTGGAGGCCTGTGGCTGCGACGAGTCCAAGGAGATCCTGAAGGACAAGCAGTACCTGGCCAAGAAGAGCTTCTGGATCTTCGGCGGCGACGGCTGGGCTTATGACATCGGTTACGGCGGCCTGGATCACGTCCTGGCTTCCGGCCACGACGTCAATGTTATGGTCTTCGACACCGAGATGTACTCCAACACCGGCGGACAGGCTTCCAAGGCCTCCAACATCGGTGAGGTCTGCCAGTTCGCTGCTGCCGGTAAGGAGATCAGCAAGAAGTCTCTGGCTGAGATCTGCATGACCTACGGCTACATCTATGTTGCTCAGATCGCTCTGGGCGCCAACATGGCTCAGGCTGTCAAGGTCATCGCCGAGGCTGAGGCTTATCCCGGCCCGTCTCTGATCATCGGCTACGCTCCCTGCGAGCTGCACGGTGTCAAGGGCGGCATGACCAACTGCCAGAACGAGATGAAGAAGGCTGTTGCTGCCGGTTACTGGAACCTGTTCAGCTTCAACCCCGCTGCCAAGGCAGAGGGCAAGAACCCCTTCACCCTGACCTCCAAGGCCGGCGATATGTCCAAGTATCAGGACTTCCTGGCCAACGAGACTCGTTACAGCCGTCTGGCCCGCGCCTTCCCGGATCGCGCCAAGGCTCTGTTCGAGAAGAACCAGGCTGCCGCCGATGCCCGTTACGAGCATCTGACCAAGCTGGTCGACCTGTACAAGTAATTTGTAAGGTAGCATAAAAATTGCGCCCCACGCTGCAAAGCGTGGGGCGCTTTTTTGTTGGGCAGGGCGCGGGGTGAGGCGGCTGCTGACGGACAGCGCTGCAAAGCCCCTCCGACTTCGCTTCGCTCGTCACCTCCCCACTGCGTGAGGAGGCTTTCCGCGGGCGGAGCCCGCAAAAAGGCGCCCCACAACGTGGGGAGCTGGCCGAGCCTGCGAGGCCTGAGGGGCTCTGCCGTCCCCCTTACCTCACACCGGCCGCAGCACCAGCTCCAGCCCGTCCTTTCCCCAGCCGAAATCGGCGGCGGCGTAGCCGCGCTCCAGCACGCGGGGCAGGGCGGGGTCAGTCAGGGTGCAGCGGCGCAGCGGGTCGCGCCATTTGGCCAGCCCGCGCGCCGAGAAGATCAGCATCTGCGCGGCGCCTGCCATCGGGCGCATGCCGCGCAGTGTCAGCCCGGCTGAGAGATACTGTGCGCAGAGGTCATCACACACATCCGGGCGTTCAATATCCAGCGGCAGCACGGCCCAGACATGATAGCTGGCGTAGCGCTCGGTCGCCCAGCGCAGCGCTAACCGAAGAAAATGGCGCAGCTGCGTGTAGTCCTCGCTAAGCACGGGCGGCGTCAGCACCGCGCCCTGCCCGTCTGCCCCGTAACCGGCGGCGCGCAGGCTGGTCGGCAGCGGGTCCTCGGCATAGAGCGGCAGCAGCGCGGCGGCGGCCTGCAGCTCGTTTTGGCCGGCGTAGTCACCAACGATCTGCCCCTCCTCCAGCGCGGGGTGCAGGCAGGGCAGCAGCGGCAGTCCGCCCGGGCCGGTCAGGGTGCGCAGCGCGGCGGCGTTGTCGGCCGTCAGCACGCGGGCATCAAAGGTATGGGTGCGTTCCAGTGTTTGCAGCATAAGTAAAGATCCCTCCGTAAAAAGTCATTACAGGACTTATTGTAAGGAGGAACGGGCATAAAAAATGTCGCATCCCGGGGTGAGATGCGACATTTTTTAAGGATGCTTTGTCTGGCGTTTTTCTTCGATCAGATCCTCAAAGCTGCGCTGCTTTGTGAAAAACCGCCGATAGGGATTGTCGGGCAGCGGCAGCGATTTCGACTTGGGCGGCTTGGGCGGCTCGATTTTCCGCCGCAGATGCCCCTTCAGCGGCGGCAGCGGGCGGCTCATTCGGCGGCGGTGGAAACGGCACCGGCGGTCAGGGCGTCCCACAGCGCGGCGCAGTGGGCGTAGTTCTCGGCCTGCTCTTCATCCCAGACGCCGCGGCGGCCCACATACAGATGCTCCAGCACGCTCTGGTTCGTGCCGGTCGCATCGTCCATCAGGGTGTAGCCGTCATAGCTGCCAAGCTCCAGCCCGGTCAGCACGGGGCAGTCCGTCCAGCGGTAGACCATCTCGCGCCAATCGGGGTCGGCGGTCTCGGGGTCATCGTCCACTGTGCCGTCCAGATATTGCAGCACACCGGTGCTTTTCTCAAAGCCCTCGGGGTCCTCCAGCAGGAAGATGTAGGTCTTGCCGCCGCTGGCCAGCTCGGCGCTCAGCCGGGTGACGCCGGCCATCTGATAGTAGGCATCGGTGCTTTCATTCTCGGCGTCAAAATCGACATTGTAGGTCGCAACCTGTACCACGACCTTGCCGTCGCCGTTCTCGTCCTGGCAGAAGGGGGTCAGCGCGTTCTGCAGGGCATTGACGGTATCGACCGGCAGCTCATGGGTGCCGACATAGGCGATCTGCACATCGGGCCGGGTCTGAAAGACCGTATCCTTGATGATCCAACCGCCGAAGAAAACGGCGGCAACGCCGATCACAACGGCAACCCAATGGTAGTGCCACCAGTTGGCGGCCTTTTCGGCCTTTGTATATTCGCGCGGGGGCTCCGGCGTCTGGTTGTAGGTTTCGGTGCTGTCCTTCGTGACCCATGCCATAGTGTGGATACACTCCTTTTATAATATCTTTCCTATTATACCACAAATCGACCGGGAAAATTGTAAACTTATTTTGACCACGCCTTGCAAGCGAGGGGCAAAGAGGGTATGATAAAAAGAGAAAAGGCTTCCCCCTTAGGGGGAAGCTGTCTGCGAAGCAGACTGATGAGGGGCGGTCCGCCCATTGCTGCCCGTTACCGGGCTGCCCGGCACACCTGCCCCTCAGACCGCCGCGGCGGGGTGAGGGCACCCCGCCCTACATCCCCGGCTAAAGGGGCCGTTACAAAATAGAATCAACAGGGAGAACCACCATGTCCAACCAACCTGAAACAAACGAAACGCCGGACACCGGCTATACGCCTGCGCCGCGCAAGGTCGGGCTGCCCCGCTTTTTTGAGCTGCTCGGCCGCGACCTCTGGCCGCTGTATAAGTCCAGCATCCTCTGCGTGGCGGGCTTTCTGCCCGGCACTGCGCTGGCCATTCTCGGCATGATGGGCGGCTCCGCCCTGCTGACCGTGGCGGGCGGCGTGCTGGGCGGCCTTCTGGGCGGGCCGTTTTTGTCCGGCATGATCGACACGGTGCTGCGCGCACTGCGGGACGAGCCGGGCTACTGGTGGCACACCTACAAGCGCGCATGGAGGCAGAACTGGAAACAGAGCCTGATGCCCGGTGCGCTGCTGGGCCTGTTTGTAGGCAGCTGGAGCTGGATGCTCCGCGCACAGGCGCTGGCCGGCAACACCAGCACCGCGCTGTGGGTGGCCTCGCTGGCGGGGATCTTTGTCTGCACCGGCTTTTTCAGCTGGCTGCTGGCGCAGGTGCCGCTGGTGGATCTGCCGCTGCCCCAGCTTGCCAAAAACGCCGGGCTGATGTTCTTCGGCTTCTTCCCGCGTACCTTGGCGGCCGCACTGGTGCTGGCCGTCTACTGGGGGCTGACGCTGCTCTACCTGCCCGCGACCATTCTGGTGATCGTGGTGTTCGGCTTCTGGCTGCCGGTCACGGTGGCTGGTATGATCCTCTACCCCGGCCTTGATAAGGTGTTCAGGCTTGAGGAAACGCTCGCGGCCCGCCGCGATGCCGAGATCGAGGAACGGATGGAGCAGAACCGCCCCAACTTCGACCATTAACAGGGGGGACCCGGTATGGATAAAAATACCGTACTGCTGCGGGACACCGAGGCGTTCATGCGCGGCGAGCTGGACAATGTGACCGTTGCGCAGAACAGCATTGTGCTGGATCTGGTGCAGGGCAGCTATGTGCCCTACGGCTGCTACACCAGCGCCCCGCTGCCGATGCCGCTGTTTGACGCGCTGCGCGTCAGCTGGAACGCCGCCAGCCCCGATGGCACGGCGGTCGAGGCACAGTGCCGCGTGCTGGTGGACGGAAACTGGACGCAGTGGGTCGGCTTTGGCAAGTGGAGCCCCTGCCTGCACCGGGAGGGCGTGCCCTATCAGGAGCGCGGCCCCGTGCAGCGCTGGCATGACCACCTGCAGCTGGACAGCAAATGCGCCACGATGGTGCAGCTGCGCATCTACCTGTACACCCGGGACGAGAAGGCCAGCCCCATCGTTACCCTGCTGGGCGCAAGCACCCATGTGGTGGATGTGATCCCCGCGCGCGGGCGGCCTGTCAATGCGCGGATGCATCTGATGCCCTACGCGGTGGCGCACCGCGCCCCGGCGCTGCGCCCGTGGATGGATCTGGCCATTGCGCTGGCAAGCCTGACCAACCGCTGGGGCGCCGACCTGCTGCCCGAGGAGTTCGCTCAGGTGCTGCGGGACTGGCGCACACCCGATGACCACGACCCGCGCAGCCTGAGCTTTGCCGCCGCGGCTGCCGCACGGTGGGGCTTCCCCGCGTGGGTAGCCTATGGGGATCTGGCACTGCTGCGCGCCGAGGCCCGCGCCGGCTACGGTGCGGTGGTGCGCCTGCAGGCGGCCTCGGCGCAGACCGCCGCCGGTATGCCGGAGACCCGCTATGTGGCGGTGCGCGGTTTTGCCGCCATAGACGGAAACCCGCAGGTGCTGCTCTGTGACCCATGGGCCGGCGAGAACGACTTTGACTGCGAGACGGCGATGCCGCTGGATGATTTTATGGTGGCGTGGGACAATGTGGCACTGCTGATGCGCCAGCGCACCGACAATACGCCCCCGCTCGGCCGTACCCGGTGCAGTGCATGGCTGCGCCCGGTGGGCACCGATGCCCCCGGTCTTTACCGGCTTTACATCAACGGCGAGGAGCACCCCCTGCCGGAGGATTTCTGTGCGCAGGGCGGGGTGCTGGCCTACAGCCTGCCCGATGCCTGCCCCCACGCGACCACCGCCCACCGCCGCTTTGTCTACACTGAGCCGACCGATGGCGGCATCATGCTGGAGCATGGCGATACCCCCCGCAAATACACGGTCTACGCCATCGAAACCGACGGCAGGATGATCGTCGGCGATGTGACGGTGTGACAGAAACGGACGAGGCGGCATCAAAAAACGCTTGTAGGGGCGAGCATTGCTCGCCCGCGCCCGTTTGTCTGTGAAAAAAGCCTTCCCGGAAAATGCGCTGCTGCGCCAAGTCGGCGGGCGGCCAATGGCCGCCCCTGCACATCCAAGGGGGGGCAAAAATGTGATTTTTCAATACGCAGAGAGGAGCTTCGGCTCCTCTTTTTTTGTGGTGCATGTACAGCTTCTGTTTTACAGGTGTCTTGACACATGACATGAACGGTGCTATACTGAGCAACGCGATCATCCAATACAGAGGGACAGGAAATCAGGGAAACTATGATGAGATTTGATGAATACTACGATGTTGTCATTGTCGGCACCGGCGCAGCGGGTTTATACTGCGCGTTGAACTTTCCAAAGCGTTATAAAGTGCTGCTGCTGACCAAGCAGAAGGCGGACGAGTGCGATTCCTTTCTGGCGCAGGGCGGCATCTGTATGCAGCACGGCGAGGCGGACTACCGCTCCTTTTTTGAGGATACGATGCGGGCCGGCCACTATGAGAACGATGCCGCCACGGTGGACCTGATGATCCGGTCCTCCAACTCGATCATCCGCGATCTGGTGCGCCGCGGCGTGCGGTTTGCCCGGGACGAAAACGGTGCGCTGCGCTTTACCCGCGAGGGCGCGCACTCCCGCGCGCGGATTCTCTTTCATGAGGATATTACCGGGCGTGAGATCACCCAGACCCTCCTTGAGGAGGCCCTGCGGTGTGAGAACATCGAGCTGCGCGAGAATACCGTGATGCTCGACTTCTTTGCCGATGCGGCAGCCTGCGGCGGCGTTGTTGCGATGGGCCCGGACGGCGCAGTGCGGGCCATCGGCGCGGGGGCGGTCGTGCTGGCCTGCGGCGGCATCGGCGGGCTGTACAAAAACTCGACCAACTACCCCCACATCACCGGCGATGCCGTTGCCATGGCGCTGCGCCACGGCGTGGCCTGCCGCCATCTTGATTATATCCAGATCCACCCCACAACGCTGTTCAGCCGCAAAAAGGGCCGCCGGTTCCTCATCTCGGAGTCGGTGCGCGGCGAGGGCGCGCTGCTGCTGGACAAAAACGGAAACCGCTTTACGAATGAGCTGCAGCCCCGCGATGTCGTCAGCGCGGCCATCCGCGCCCAGATGGAGAAGGACGGCACCGAGCATGTGTGGGAGGATATGCGCCCCATCGGCGAGGCAGTCATCCGCGAGCATTTCCCCAACATTCTTGAGCGGTGCGAGGAGGAGGGCTATGACCCCCTGCATGAGCCGATCCCCGTTGTGCCGGCCCAGCACTATTTTATGGGCGGCATTCAGGCGGACTTAAGCAGCCGCACGGCCCTGCCCCGGCTGTATGCCTGCGGCGAGACCTGCTGCAACGGCGTCCACGGCCGCAACCGGCTGGCCAGCAATTCCCTGCTGGAATCTCTGGTCTTTGCACAGCGCGCCGCAGATGATATACTGTTTGGGGAGCCGCCCGCCTTTACGGGCGATGCGCCCGACCTTGCCCCCTACCGGGAGACAGAGCCGCTGTTTGCGGCCTACCGAACCGAAGTTTTGAATGCGATCGAGAGGAGCAAAAATCATGAATGAGATCATGCGTCTTTTAAATGTGGACCCCCTGCTGCTGCAGGCCCTGCGGGAGGATATGCCCGGCGAGGATGTGTCCACCAACGCCGTTATGCCCTGCGCCTGCCCCGGCACCGTTGACCTGATCGCCAAGCAGGACGGCATCGTTGCCGGTCTGGATGTCTTTGCGCGCGTCTTTACCCTGCTGGACCCCGCCACCGAGGTCGAGTTCTTCTGCAAGGACGGCGATGCGGTCAAAAACGGCGAGAAGCTCGGCGTTGTCAACGGCGATATCCGCGTCCTGCTCTCCGGCGAGCGTGTGGCGCTGAACTACCTGCAGCGGATGAGCGGCATTGCCACCTACACCCATGAGGTCGCATCCCTGCTGGAGGGCACCGGCATCACCCTGCTGGACACCCGCAAGACCAGCCCGAACAACCGCGTGTTTGAGAAGTACGCCGTCCGCGTGGGCGGCGGCTGCAACCACCGCACCGGCCTGTCTGACGGCGTGCTGCTCAAGGATAACCACATCGGCGCGGCGGGCGGCGTGGCCAAGGCTGTTGCCATGGCCAGGGCCTACGCGCCCTTTGTGCGCAAGATCGAGATCGAGGTCGAGAACCTTGACCAGACCCGCGAGGCAGTCGAGGCCGGTGCCGACATCATCATGCTGGACAATATGAGCGATGCCGATATGCGCGCCGCCGTGCAGCTGATCGCAGGCCGCGCCCAGACCGAGTGCAGCGGCAATGTCACGAAGGAAAATATCGCCCGCCTCAAGGACATCGGCGTGGACTTTGTCTCAAGCGGTGCGCTGACCCACTCGGCCCCGATCCTTGACCTCTCGATGAAGCATCTGCGCCCGCTGGATAAGGAGGAAGCCTGATGACCACCGCCGAGCGCCGGGAGGCCATTCTGGCCCAGCTGGGCCGCAAGCCCATTGCAGCCCGGACATTGGCTGCCAAGTACGGCGTCAGCCGTCAGGTCATCGTGCAGGATCTGGCGGTGCTGCGGGCCGCGCACCCGAATGTGATCTCGACCGCGCGCGGCTATGTGCGCCAGCAGGCGGAGAGCGCCTGCACCCGCGAGTTCAAGGTGCGCCATACCCCCGCCCAGACCGGGCTGGAGCTGAATCTGATCGTTGACTGCGGCGGCCGGGTGTGCAGCACCAGCATCAGCCACCGCGTCTACGGGCGCATCACGGTCGAGCTGGACATACGCTCCCGTCAGGATGTGCTGGAATTTCTGCAGGCGTTTGAGGACAGCGCCTCGACCGTGCTGTCCACCGCTACGGACGGCTACCACTACCATCTGGTGGAGGCAGCCACCCCCGAGCGGCTTGATCTGATCGAAAAGGAGCTGCAGGAGCACGGCTTTCTGGCGCCGCTGCAGCCGTGGGAAAAATAACGGGCCGTATATAAAGATAGAGGTTGAACAGTATGACAACGCATGAGCTGCAGCAGGAGATCCTGCGCCTGAAGAAAGAGAAGAATGTCTGTATCCTGGCCCACGCCTACCAGAGCCAGGCCGTGCTGGAGGTTGCCGACTACACCGGTGACTCCTACGGGCTGAGCGTGCAGGCCGCCAAGACCGATGCGGCGGGCGTCATCATGTGCGGCGTGCGGTTTATGGCCGAGACATGCAAGATCCTCAGCCCGGAAAAGACCGTCTGGCTGGCAAACCCGATGGCCGGCTGCCCGATGGCCGAGCAGCTGGACCTGCCCGCGCTGCGGGCGCTGAAGGCGCAGTACCCCGGCTACGCCACAGTGGCCTACATCAACACGACCTCGGCGCTGAAAACCGAGTGCGATGTCTGCGTGACCTCCTCCAGCGCCGTCAACATCTGCCGTGCGCTCGATGCCGATAAGATCCTGTTCATTCCGGACCCGAACCTTGGCAGCTATGTGGCTGCGCAGCTGCCCGAAAAGCAGTTTGCGTTCTACCGCGGCGGCTGCCCGCGGCATATGGTCGTTTCGGCGGCCGATGTGGCCCGGGCGCGCGCCGCACACCCGGCCGCGGAGCTGCTCGTCCACCCCGAGTGCCGCGCTGAGGTCGTGGCGCAGGCCGACTATGTCGGCTCAACGACCGGCATCATGGCGTATGCGAAAAAATCCGCCGCGCGGGAGTTCATCATCGGCACCGAGAACAGCATCGTGGAGCATCTCTCCTTCGACTGCCCGGACAAGAGCTTCTACCCGCTGGCCGTGCAGCTGACCTGCATGAACATGAAGCTGACCACCCTGCCCGACATCTACCGCTGCCTGCTGGGCACCGGCGGCGAGCAGATCACCCTGCCGGCCGATATTATGGCCGGTGCGGGCCGCTGCATCCGCCGCATGGTTGAGCTGGGCGGCTGATACGGCCCACGCTGCGGGCGGGCTTTCAGCAGATTGTTTGGGGCGCTTTCCGCTTTTGCGGGGGCGCCCCTTTTTATTTTTCTTGCAAAATCGCTTTTCAGCGGGTACAATAGTATCCGAGGTGAACTACGATGAAGCTGCTCATTGCATCGGACATCCACGGCGCGGCGGACTGCTGCCGCAGCCTGCTGGACGCATGGGACCGCGAGGGGGCGGACAGGCTGCTTTTGCTGGGCGATATTCTGTACCACGGCCCGCGCAACGACCTGCCGCCGGCGTATGCCCCCAAGCAGGTGCTGGCCCTGCTCAATGCGCGCAGGGACCGTATTTTCTGCGTGCGCGGCAACTGCGATACCGAGGTGGACCAGATGGTGCTGGAATTCCCCATTCTGGCCGACTATGCCGTGCTCACAGCGGGGGAGCGGCTCATCTATGCCACCCACGGCCACCTGTACAACACGGCCCACCTGCCGCCGCTGCAGCCGGGGGATATTCTGCTGCACGGCCACACCCATATCCCCGCGTGGGAGCAGTTCGGCCGTGACAACCTGTACCTCAACCCCGGCTCGGTCTCGATCCCCAAGGAAAACAGCCCCCGCAGCTATATGACGCTGCAGGACGGCGTGCTTGCGTGGAAGGATTTGGACGGGGCAGCGTATCATACCCTGCATTTGTAACAGACGAAACCTGATAAATAGGAGAAACCCATGAAAATCCCTGCAAAAGGCTTTACCCACGGCGGAAAATTCCATGCCGATGATGTTTTTTCGACTGCACTGCTGCAGATCCTGCGCCCCGACATCCAGATCACGCGCGGCTTTACCGTGCCCGATGACTTTGATGGCATCGTCTACGATGTCGGCGGCGGTATGTTCGACCACCATTCCGAGCCGCGGGAGACCCGCCCCAACGGCGTGCCCTACGCGGCGTTCGGCCTGCTGTGGCGGGTGCTGGGCGCCCAGCTTGTGGGCGAGCATCAGGCCCGCCTGCTGGACGAGAACTTTATCCAGCCCCTTGACCTGAACGACAACACCGGCGAGCAGAACTCGCTGGCCGATGCCATCGGCAGCTTTAACCCGCTGTGGGACTCGAAGGATGACCCCGATGCCTGCTTCTGGCGCGCCGTGCCGGTGGCAAGGCAGATCCTTGAAAACGAGATCGCCGCCGCCAACGCCGTCAACCGCGCCGATGACACGGTCCGTCAGGCCTACGCCAACATGCGGGACGGCATTGTTGTGCTGCCCGCCTATATGCCGTGGAAAAACGGCCTCTACAAGACCGATGCGATCTTTGTGGTCTACCCCAGCCAGCGCGGCGGCTACAGCGCCCAGTGCGTCAATGACCACCGCACCAAGCGCAGCAAGCAGCCCTTCCCGGTCGCGTGGGCCGGCAAGCCGGAGGAGCAGCTGCGCAAGATCAGCGGCCTCGGCCTGCGCTTCTGCCACCCCAGCCGGTTCCTGATCACCGCCGATGATAAGGCCACCGCCATCGAGGCCTGCCGCCGCACCCTGCGGGCCGCCGGCCGCCCGGTCAGCGAATGACCGGCACGGCAATGTACGGCCCCGCCCCCAGCACCGCCGCCGACCGCGAGCCGACCCCCGCCCCGGCGTGGGTCTACCTGCTGCGCTGCGCGGACGGCAGCCTGTACGGCGGCTGGACGAATGATCTTGCCCGCCGCCTTAAGGCGCACCGCAGCGGCAAGGGCGGCGCGCGGTACACAAAAAGCCATGGCCGTGCGTCTGTTCAGCTTGCCTACGCCGAAAAATGCGCCGACAAAAGCGCAGCCTTAAAGCGCGAAGCAGCGATTAAAAAGCTGCCGAAGGCTGAAAAAGAGGCGCTGGCCGCAAAGTGGCGCGCCGACAATGCGATTACCCTGCGCATGGCCGTGCCGGAGGATGCCGCCGCTGTCTGTGCGCTGTACAACTGGTATGTCCGCCACGGCGTGCAGACCTTTCAGTATACGCCGTCCACGGTCGAGGACTACCGCGCCAACATCGAGGAGGTGCTGCAGCACGCGCCCTTTCTGCTGGCGGAAAGCGCCGACGGCCGCCTGCGCGGCTTTGCCTGCGCCCACCTGTGGCACACGCGGGAGGCCTATGCATGGGATGTTGAAACGACCGTCTACTGTGCGCCCGACTGCATCGGTCAGGGCGTGGGCGGCCGGCTCTACCGTGCCCTGCTGGCGCTGCTGAAAAAGCAGGGCTACTACACCGCCTTTGCGCTGGTCACGGGCAGCAACCGGCAGAGCAACGACTTTCACCGCGCGCTGGGCTTTCAAAAGATGGCCACCGAGCGGCGCACCGGATATAAGTTCGGCCAGTGGCTGGACCTTGACTACTGGCGCCTGCCCCTGCAGGATGGTGAGGGCGAACCCCAGCCGGTGAGAAAGCAGCTGACCGCAGAGGAAATTGCGGAAGTGACAGGGTAACGCCAGCCGGGCAAAGCCCCTCCGGTCATCGCTTCGCTCGACCACCTCCCCGCTATGCGAGGAGGCTTTCACGCGGGCAAAGCCCGCGCAAAAAGGCTCCCCACAAGGTGGGGAGCTGGCCGAGCCTGCGAGGCCTGAGGGGCTTTGCAGCCTTCCCGCAAGCGCCCGCCCCCTGCAGCAAACCGCACCTGACTTTTTTGACAAAAGGCAGGTGCGGTTTTTATATTATATAGATGTCAGATTGCGCCGTTCTCGCGCAGCCAGGCCTCCAGCTCGGCGGCGGGGCGGTAGCCTACCGAGCGGCTGACCTCCTGCCCGTTTTTGAAGAGCAGCAGCGCCGGGATGGCATCGATCTTGCGGGCCATTGCCAGCTGCAGGTTTTCATCGGTGTTGACCTTGCCCACCTTCACGGTGGGGTGGGCGGCGGCCAGCTCCTCCAGCACGGGGCCCATCATCTTGCAGGGGCCGCACCAGTCTGCCCAAAAATCGACCACGACCGGCAGGGCGCTCTGCAGCACCTCGGCATCAAAATTCTGTTCGGTCAGCTTGATAGACATATTCATTCTCCTTTTGTTCGGTGCAGGGGCGGCCAATGCGCCCCCTGCGGTTATTGTACGGCATCCTGCAGCGTTTCCAGCAGCTTCGTCAGCTTTTCCTCGGCCTGCGGGCCGCCGAAGTTGATCATATTGCGCAGGGTAAGCGCGTCCAGCATCTGGGCCATGGCTTCGGGCGGCATCAGGCCGTCCCCGCCGCCGTTGGTCATCGCTGCGGTCTCGGCGCGCAGGGCATGCTGCACCACGGGCGCGGTGCGCGGGTCCGCCAGCAGGATGCCCAGCGGCGTGGTCTCGTCCACCTGCAGCGGCGGCAGGCGGGTGCCCGCGTAGTGCAGCGGCAGCGTGACGCGGATGTCCCGGCTGGAATGGCCGATCCGGATCTCATACCGGCCGGGCGCGGCGTACCAGTCATGCAGCGCGGCATCGTAATGGCTCAGGTCGCGGGGTGTCAGGTTAAAGGTGACGACCTTCTCCTCGCCGGGCTGCAGCGCGATCTTTTGGAAGCCGCGCAGCACCTGCGGCACCCGCCCGCCGGCCACCGGTGCGCCGGTCGCATCGGCTACATAGAGCTGCACGACCTCGGCACCCTGCATGGCGCCGCTGTTTTTCACGGTGACCTGCACCGTCACAAGGCCCTGATCTGCCAGCGTGTCGGCGCTCAGCACGGCGTTGCGGTAGACATAGCCCGTGTAGCTCAGCCCGTGGCCGAAGGGCCAGCGCACCGGCATACGGCGGGCATCGTACCAGCGGTAGCCCACATAGACGCCCTCGCGGTAGTCGGCCGTCACGCCGTCACCCGGGAAATCCAGATAGCAGGGCGTGTCCTCCAGCCGCAGGGGCCAGGTCTCGGGCAGGCGGCCGCAGGGGTCGGCATCGCCCCACAGCAGGGCGTCCTCGGCCTCGCCGACACCCTCGCCCGCAAGGTACATGCAGAGAACGGACGATACATCGTCCGCCCACGGACATTCCACCGGCGCACCGGTGTGCAGCACGACCACGGTGTTCTTCTGCACGGCGGCCACCCGGGCAATCAGGTTGTTCTGGCAGTCGGGCAGGCGCATGTGGCGGCGGTCGCCGCCCTCGCTCTCAAAGCTGTCGGGCAGGCCCGCAAAGATGACCGCCACATCGGCAGCCTCGGCGGCGGTGACTGCCCGCAGGAACTCGGTCTCGTCCCGCTGGTCGCGGTCGGCGGGGAAACCCTCGACATACTGGACCATCCGGTCATGCAGCAGTGCGGCGTCCAGTGCGCTGACGGCGGTCGTGTTTACATGGCTTGAGCCGCCGCCCTGATAGCGCGGCTGGTCGGCATAGGCGCCGATGTAGACGACTTTCTGCCCGCGGTGCAGCGGCAGCGCGCCAAGGTTGCGCAGCAGCACGCCGCTCTGGGCGGCCAGCTCGGCGGCCAGCCGGTGGTGCGCGGCGCGGTCAAACGCGGCGGGCCGCTGCGCCAGATCCGCCGCCAGCAGGACGATGTTCAGGATGCGGGTCACGGCGCGGTCCAGCACGGCCTCGTCCAGTGCGCCGCTGCGCACGGCGTCGATGAGCCTGCGGTCGTTGACCCCCTGCGAGCCGGGCATCTCCAGCTCAAGGCCGGCGGCAATGCCCTTGACACGGTCGTTCACCGCGCCCCAGTCGGACATGACAAAGCCGTCAAAGCCCCACGCCCCGCGCAGAATGTCGGTCAGCAGCGGCTTGTTCTCGCTCGCATAGGTACCGTTGAGCCGGTTGTAGCTGCACATCACGGTCCAGGGGCGGGCCTTTTTCACGGCGGTCTCAAAGGCGGGCAGATAGATCTCCTGCAGGGTGCGCTCGTCCACACGGCTGTTTACCGACAGGCGGCGGGTCTCCTGATCGTTGGCGGCAAAATGCTTGATGCTTGTGCCTACGCCCTCGCTCTGCACACCGTTGATGAACCCTGCGGCCAGCTCACCGGCAAGGTAGGGGTCCTCGGAGTAGTATTCAAAATTGCGGCCGCACAGGGGGCTGCGCTTGATGTTGACGGCAGGCCCCAGCAGGATCTGCACGCCGTTGGCGCGGGCCTCCCGCCCGAGGGCGGCACCCATGCGGCGGGTCAGCGCCGGGTCAAAGGATGCGGCTGCCGCACACCCGGCCGGGAAGCAGACCGCCTCGATGCTGTCGTTGGGGTCGGTGCTGCCCTCCCGCTGGGTGCGCAGGCCGTGGGGGCCGTCACTGACCTTGATGGCCGGGATACCCAGCCGTTCCACTGCCTTGGTATGCCAGAAATCCGCGCCGGAGCAAAGCCCGGCCTTCTCCTCCAGCGTCAGTGCGGCGACAAGCTCTTGCACAGTAGGGTTCATGTTGGTTCTCCTTTAAAAAATAGCATGTGCAGTTTTCCACATTATAACACGCATGGTGTGGAAAATAAAAGAAAAAAGTGTAAAATTATAGCTGTGGGGACACAACCGGGACACAATCCTGCGGTATACTACCCCCAAAGGAGAGAAAAAGCGATGAATCACATACTGATCGCAGAGGATGAGCATCTGATCGCGCGGCTCGTTGAGATGACGCTGACCCGCGCCGGCTACCGCTGCACCGTGGCCGAGGACGGCCGCACAGCGGCGGATCTGATCGAAAAGACGGATTTTGATATGGCGATACTGGATATTATGCTGCCCGGGCTGGACGGCTATGAACTGCTGGCCAGCCTGAAGCCGCAGGGCGTGCCGGTCATCTTCCTGACGGCCAAGAGCGCTGTGAAGGACAGGGTGCTGGGCCTGCGGCTGGGGGCGGACGATTATATCACCAAGCCCTTTGCCGCCGAGGAGCTGGTGGCCCGGATGGAGACCGTGCTGCGCCGCACCGGGCGCGGCGGGCGGGAACTGCGCGCCTTTGACATACGGCTGGACACTCAGGACCGCACCGCATGGCGCGGTGAGGAGCCGCTGGATCTGCGGCGGCGGGAGTTTGACCTGCTGGAGCTGCTGATGCGCAACCGGGGCGCGGCGCTCTACCGCGATGTGATCTTTTCGCGGGTATGGGGCGGGGAGCCGGACAGCGAATGTCTGCGCACCGTGGATACCCACATTGCCCGGCTGCGCAAAAAGCTGGGCTGGACGACCGAGCAGCTCGAGACGATCTACCGAGTCGGCTACCGCCTTAAAAAGGAATAAGGCGGGCGCGGAGGAAAAACACATTCTTGGCCGATTGCATGTGTAGGGGCGACCATTGGTCGCCCGCCAACCTGACGCAGCGATGTGTTTTCCGGGAAGTTTTTTTTCACAGGTAAACGGGCACGGGCGAGCAATGCTCGCCCCTACATTCTCTGCGATGGGAGGCTGTGGGTTTTCGACACCCTTAGGCCCTACTATTTATAAAGGAGAGCTCTCATGCGTTACGCACAAAAAATGGTCTGCCTGCTGGTGCTGGTGCTGGCGGCGTCCTTCGGCATCGGCGGGTGCGTGCTGCTGTACAGTGATTTCGCCGTGCAGCGCAGCCGCGCCGCCGCCTCCGATGCTGCCGCCCATGCGCAGGCCTGCACCCTGCTGCAGACGGAGATCATCGACCTGCAGCGCCGCGGTGTCTCCATCGGGGACGCCGCCCTCACCGCCCGGGTCGAGGCGCAGCAGCGCCCGGCCGCACTCTGGCGGGGGGATACCCTCGTCTGCGCAACCCTGCCGGGGCTGGCAGACTTCCCGCTGGAGAATGCCGCCACCGTCACCGTCCGCACCGAGGGCGCAGTCTACACCGTCTACGCCAGTGACCTGCAGGGCGGGCTGCGGCTTGTCACTGCCTACGACCGCACCGAGCTGTACCGCGGCCGCCGCGCTGCGCTGACCCGTTTCCTTGCACTTGAGGTCGTGGTGCTGGGGGCGGCAGCGCTCGTCACGGCGCTGCTGGCCGCGCGGCTGACCCGCCCGCTGGCTGTGCTGACCGAGGCCGGGGCGCAGATCGCCGCCGGTGACTATGCCCGCCGCACCGCGCTGCACACCGGGGACGAAATCGAGACGCTGAGCCGCAGCTTTGACGCCATGGCGGACGCCGTGCAGGAGAAGATCGCCGACCTGCAGGCCGATGTCCAGCGGCGGGAGGATTTTGTCGGGGCGTTCACCCATGAGCTGAAGACCCCGATGACGAGCATCATCGGCTATGCGGATATTCTGGCCACGATGCAGACCGACCCCGCAGAGCAGCGCGAGGCCGCGGCAGCCATCGCCCATGAGGGGCGGCGGCTTGAGGCGCTGAGCCATAAGCTGCTGGCGCTGCTTGGTCTGAGCGAGGAGCCGCTGACCCTGACGGCGGTCCCGCTGGACAGCCTGTGGCCACGGCTGCGGGCGGCCTGCCCGGCCGCGGTGCTGCAGACCCCGCCGCCCCCTGCGCCCATCGTGGCCGGGGACGCCGACCTGCTGCTGGATCTGCTCTGCAATCTCGTGCAGAACGCCGTGCGGGCCGCCGCGCCCGGCAGCCCCGTTGCGCTGTACTGCAGCCAAAGCGGGGATGCCGTCACCCTGACGGTGGCCGATACCGGCTGCGGCATCCCCCCGGAGGAGCTGCCCCGCATCACGGAGCCGTTTTATATGGTGGATAAATCCCGCGCGCGCCGTCAGGGCGGCAGCGGGCTGGGGCTGGCGCTTTGCCAGCGCATCGCGGTGGCCCACGGCAGTGCGCTGCAGATCGAAAGCGAGCCGGGCAAGGGCACACGGGTCAGCGTGACGCTGCCCGTCTGGAGGGAGGTGCAGTCATGAAGCTGTGGGAGCATCCGCGCCTGATGGGGGCGCTCTGCGCGGCGGCCGTGCTGGCCTGCGCCGCAATGCCCGCCGCCTTTCTGGCGGTGACGGACGCCGCGTATATCGGGCGCGTTGTGCCGGTGGCCGACCCCTACACGGCGCCCACGCCGACGGCGGACGACTACTATATCCTGCGCCAGCTGGCCGCCCGCCGTCAGGACAGCGCCATGCTGCCGCGGGTTGAGGAGCCGACCGCGCCCGGCACCCCCAAAATGTACATAGGGGCGTCCGCAAGCCTGCAGTCGATGCGCTACGCCGATGCCGCCACCGCCGATGCGGCAGAGCAGGCGCTGCAGCGTCTGGCCGACTGCGGTGTGCTGCCCGGCGTCTGGGGCGCGCAGCAGGACACCGCCGCCGGGGAGGACAGCTACACGGATTATGACGGCCGCTGGTATGACCTGAGCGCAGCCTTCTGCGCGACCGACAGCCTCGGCTTTGTAACGGTGCGGCGCTATACCCTGCAGGGGGATCTGCTGCTGACGCGCAGCAGCGTCACCATGGACAGCCGCACCGGCGCAGTGGTGGAGGTCTGGCTCTCGCTGCCGGCCGAGGACGCCGAGGCGCTGCCCCTGCCCGATGAGACCGCCCTGCGCGCCTTTGCAGCGCAGGCCGGGCTGGAAAGCCTCGGCGATTGGGCCGTACCCGCCGACAGCGCTTACCGCTGCGCCCTCTGCAGCGAGAACGGCCGGGCGCTCATCACGGCCTCGACCCACCCCTATACCTATGGCAGCTACACCGGCACAGCAGGCGACCGGTGGTATTACAGCCTGAGCCTGCAGAAAATGTAAAGGGCGGCAGTGTCTCCAAACACCCCTCCGCCCACGCAAAAGCCGCCCCACGCAGTGGGGAGGCGGCCGAGCCTGTGAGGCGGGGGGGGGCTTTGCCCGCTTCCCTTTACCATTTAGCTGAAAAATCAAAAAAAGGAGGCCCACATGAAAAACTATATCTCCATCATCCTGACCGCTGCAATGACCCTGACTCTCGCGGCCTGCACCGCTGCCCCCGACCCGGCACCCCTCGCCACCCCCACGCCGTCCCCGGCCCCGGAACCGACGCCAACCGCTGCGCCGACCCCCGCCACCACCGATTTCTACACCCTCGACACCTTCAACGGTACGCTGGACACGGGCACGGCCTACTATGAATTTTCGCAGCAGCTCGGCCACGCCCTACTGCTCAAAACCGATTACGCCACGGCCACACAAACCATCTGCTGTAAAATCCCGGGCTGCGCCCACGACACCGACGCCTGCCCCGCGTATTTCCCGGGGCGGGCCCCGCGGTACATGACCGTCGCGGCAGGGGATGCGGTGTATGTCTGGCACATCTCGTTTTTCTACACCGATCAAAGCTGGGACGACTTTTGGGCAGAAAAACAGGCTAGCGGCATCCGAAATGCAGCGCCCTATGACACCCTGACCGACGATGAATTTGAAGCCAACTACCGCGGCATCTGGACCGAGCAGACCACGCCGCCCCGCCTGTACGCCGTCGACCCTGCCGCGGGCAAGACCTACACAGATCTGCCGCTGAGCTACCGCGACTACACGATCGATGTCTGCGACGGCGTCAGCCTCTACGGCGAGCAGCTGGGGAAACGCATTACGGGCGCAATGCCCGCCTGCCGCATCGACCTTGCCACCGGGCAGGCGGAGACCTTTGTGCTGGAGCCCACCGAGCATTACCTTGCGGGCTTTGACGGCGCGCTGCTGACCCGCCGCTATGTGACCGACGCGCCGCTGCCCACCGACGAGGAACAGTACGCGGCCGCCATCCAAAGCGCCACGGTGGAGATCGACCGCTACGACCCCCGCACGGGTGCGCGCACCAAGCTGGCCGAGCGCCCCTACAGCGACGCCGACTATGAGAAGAACGGCTGCTTTATCGGTGTGTACAACGGCAAGGCCTACTTTGAGGAGCGCGAGATCATACCGGGAAGCGGCTTCCGCCGCACGGTCCTGACAACGGTGGACGCCGCAGGCCGCACCGAAACCGTCTGGGACCCGTGGCCGCAGGCGGAATGGGTGCTGGGCGATGACGGCGGCCGGTATATCTGGCTGTACAGAGATAACTACAATACAAGCTACGCCGCCCGCGCCCTGCTGGATACTGAAACAGGGCAGATTACACCGGTGACGCAGGCGCTGCAGACCGGCAGCGGTGCCGTCAGCCTGCGCGGCAAAGCGCACGATGGCCGTTGGCTGGTCGTCATCGGCGCAGACAGTGTCGGAAGGACCACGGACTACGGCCTGATCGACGCCGATCAGTTCGCCGCCGGAAGCACGGACTGGCAGCCGGTGACAATGTGGCAGGGGTAAAACGGCAGCCTGCCGCCGCAGAACCGGCTGCGGAAGTACAAATTTGTCCTCGTATCAAATACAGTGGCGCGCCTGCTGCAAACAAAATTTTGAAAAGTAAACAAAAAACTCTTGAAAAATTTCTTTTGTGGTGGTAACATGAAGGCGGTGTTTGAATTTATATAAAGGAGTGTCGTTTTATGGCAATTCAGAATGCTTACCTGCAGGGTGTATATGAGGGCCTTGCAAAGCGCAACCCCGAGCAGAAGGAGTTTTTGCAGGCGGTCGAGGAAGTCCTCGAGAGCCTCGAGCCTGTTGTTGAGGCTCACCCCGAATATGAGAAGGCCGGTCTGATCGAGCGCCTTGTCGAGCCCGAGCGCATCATCATGTTCCGTGTGCCTTGGGTGGACGATGCCGGTAAGGTGCAGGTCAACCGCGGCTACCGCGTCCAGTTCAACTCCGCCATCGGCCCCTACAAGGGCGGTCTGCGGTTCCACCCCTCTGTCAACCTGTCTATCCTGAAGTTCCTCGGCTTTGAGCAGTGCTTCAAGAACAGCCTGACCGGCCTGCCCATGGGCGGCGGCAAGGGCGGCGCTGACTTTGACCCCCACGGCAAGTCTGACGCCGAGGTCATGCGCTTCTGCCAGAGCTTTATGACCGAGCTGTACCGCCACATCGGCCCGGATACCGATGTGCCCGCCGGTGATATTGGCGTTGGCGGCCGTGAGGTCGGCTATCTGTTCGGCCAGTACAAGCGCCTGCAGAACGAGTACACCGGCGTCCTGACCGGCAAGGGCATCCCCTTCGGCGGTTCTCTCGCCCGTACCGAGGCCACCGGCTACGGCCTGTGCTACTTCACCAAAGAGATGCTGGCCGACGCCGGCAAGAGCTTTGAGGGCCAGCGCGTTGTGATCTCCGGCTCCGGCAATGTGGCCACCTACGCCAACCAGAAGGCCACCCAGCTGGGCGGCAAGGTCATCGCCATGTCCGACTCCAACGGCTACATTGTGGACGAGAACGGCATTGACTATAAGGTCATCAAGGAGATCAAAGAGGTCAAGCGCGCCCGCATCAAGACCTATCTGGAGTATGTCCCCACCGCCAAGTATGTCGAGGGCAGCCAGGGCATCTGGACCGTCCCCTGCGACATCGCCCTGCCCTGCGCCACCCAGAACGAGCTGCGTCTGGACGGTGCCAAGGCTCTGGTTGCCAATGGCTGCTACTGCGTAGCCGAGGGTGCCAACATGCCCTCCACCCCCGAGGCCATCGCCTACCTGCAGAGCCACGGCGTTCTGTTTGCCCCCGCCAAGGCATCCAACGCCGGCGGCGTTGCCACCTCCGGTCTGGAGATGAGCCAGAACAGCCTGCGCCTGTCCTGGACCTTCGAGGAGGTCGATGAGCGCCTGCACAACATCATGGTCAACATCTACAAGACTGCCGCCACCACCGCCGAGAAGTACGGCATGAAGGGCAACCTTGTGGCCGGTGCCAACATCGCCGGCTTTGAGAAGATCGCCTCCGCCATGATGAGCCAGGGCATTGTCTGATACAAACGCAGACAGCCCCCGGTAATGGGCGGTAAACTTTTTTAGAAAAACCTATTGACACACGCGCCGTGCTGTGGTATTATAATCAAGCACCGTGAAACAAGCGCGTGTGTCATATATCGCGGAGTAGAGCAGATGGTAGCTCGTCGGGCTCATAACCCGGAGGTCGCAGGTTCAAGTCCTGTCTCCGCAACCAACAAAAGCTCGTTGAAACGACAAGTTTCAACGAGCTTTTTTCTACATCATGGCAAAAGTGGTAACAAGCTGGTAACTTTGACCCCAAAATGACCCCAAAACGATAAAACGACTGCGCCCGGACGGTTGAAATTTTCAACAGCTCGGGCACTTTTTGTGGATAAATTTTGCGGAGTTGGAAGGTAAAAATAGGAGCGGTCAACCTGCTTTGACGAGTACCAGCACGCTGTTGGTTGGCACTACGATTTGGTCTTGTTTGGTGGGAATGGGTGGGTTCTTATATTGGTGTAGGGCTTTTTGGATTTGCTGCTTGACTTCCAGCAGGGCGGCATCCAGCGTAGCTGTTTGGGTAGCGATTTTTGGGAAGTCGGGAACATGGGCTGTGCAGCCGTCTGCCGAGAGTGTACAAAGCACCGGGTAAGGCTGGTTCTCAACGGAGATACTGTACTGCATCCCGAACATATCGTCCATTTTGTCCATTTCGCGCCGCTTGTGTTCGTCCATGCTGTGGACATAAGTATCCATTGTGAACGCTACCGAGTAGTGACCGAGGATGGACGACAGCGTTTTGTAATCCATGCCGCGTTCCAGTGCGCGGGTGGCGAACGTGTGGCGCAGGGCGTGGAAGGTAAAGTGCCCGATGTCAGCATCTTTCAACAAGCGGTCGTAGTAATCCTTGAAAGTTTTCTGCTCGAAGTAGTGACCAAATTCGTTGGTCACTACAAAGCCGTTGTCAAGGTACTTCTCCCCTGCCCGCTGCTTATAAATCAATCGTTTATGAGAGAAAAGTGCAGGAGGACGTTCTAAGCGTAGGAAATATTTTGCATGGAACTTTCGATAAAAGTTCCTCCAGTGATCTTTTAATGCCTTTGTTTTTCAGGTGAGGAGACAAAAAAGTAGTAAAAAAAATAACGCCACGCCTGCCAAAGAATTCGGGCAAGCGTGGCGCTTTTGCGATTATGCCTATAAAAAATGGGGGACCAACCGAAGCCAGTCCCTTGAAAGTCATATGACTTTTGTTCTACGCTACACATTATATGCTTTCTGGTACAAAAAGTCAACTACCTTGACGACAAATTCATAACTGGAAATAATAATTTCATTGTTTTCAAAGAAAGTTTTATTCCGAGTGAACTTCTGGTGAAATAGATTGCTTAGTGTTTTGTAGGTGTGCTTCTTTGTTTCAGACGAAGTACAGACCTTATCAAACAGAAATAACATGGCAATGAAATCATGAATGACAGGATTAGCAAGTTTGGTTTCTTTGGATTTGGATTTTTTAAGTGCGGGGATGTTTGAAACGTAACTATATACTTGTTTAGAGGTGACATGTTTTGCGGTAGGTGCAGAATATGGAATGCGGAGACTGTTCAAGAGACAGTTGTTATGTGCAGCGGCATTACGAATACTTTTTGCTGGAAAGATGAGATTGCAAATCTTCTCGTTCCAGCCATTGTTGCGCACACTATAAAGTTTATAAAGCCTCTCGAATTGTCCAAAAGTTAAAACTTCGACGGCATTCCATACCGCGTACCCCTCAAAGTCCATTTTTGTGGTAAGGTCTTTACAGTAGGAATTTTGAGATTTGCGTTGAATTTCATCTTTTACGGATGTATTCTGAGAAAAAAAGGCATCCATCAAAGAGTAGCCATCTTCGTCGGGATTTTCACTTATCGCGGAAATGAGGCCAACTTTGAGAAAATGCTCTATGTCCACAGCAATAGATATGATTTCTTTCCGCAAGTAAGCATCAAGCAAAGAAAGTTCCCGTAAATAGGCAAAATCAAGCCCTATATACTTTCCAGAAAAGCGGTCTTTTGGGTAATCCTTAGCAAACGACTTGACTTTAAAGAAATAGTTGCTGTTGCTTAAAAAGGCGATGGCATCTTCTTCAGGACTGATTTCAAATTGAATACCACAGTGATCACGCATATATTCTACTTGCGCTGAAATAGGGAGTTTTAACTTCTTAGGCATTGTGTATTCTCCGCAAAAACTATTATTTTATATTAGTATAACACCCATCCGCATGAAAGACAATCTATAAATAAGCGGTGTCCTGACAAAAATGATAATTACAGCGGTAGATGGTATCTATTTCATCACAGTCAGACAACAAAAGTGCGTTGAAACGATAAGCTTCAACGCACTTTTTCTTTGTCTGGGGAAAAAGTGGTCACTTTTCGGTTACTTTGACCCCCAAATGACCCCAAAACGAAAAAATGACTGCGCCCGGGCTGTTGAAATTTTCAACAGCCCGGCGCTTTTTGTGGATAAATTTTGCGCAGCTGGCAGGTAAATATAGGTGCGGTGTGGCTACCCTACCCCGCTTTCACCAGTACCAACACGCTGTTGTCCGGTACGACAATCTGCTCCTGTCTGGTGGGAATCGGTGGGTATTTGTACTGGTGCAGGACCTTTTGAATTTGCTGCTTGACTTCAAGTAAGGCAGCGTCCAATGTGGCAGTGTGAACTGCGATTCTGGGGAAATCCGGGGCGTGTGCAGTACAGCCGTCCGCTGTGATTGTACAAAGCACTGGGTAAGGTTGGTTCTCCACCGAAATGCTGTATTGTACCCCGAACATATCGTCCATCTTATTCATCTCGTTGCGCTTGTGTTCATCCATGCTGTAGACGTAGGTATCCATGGTAAAGGCCACAGAATAGTGCCCCAGAATTGCCGACAGCGTTTTATAGTCCATACCACGCTCCAGTGCGCGGGTGGCGAAGGTGTGGCGCAAAGCGTGGAAGGTAAAGTGGCCAACGTCGGCGTCTTTCAGCATACGGTCATAGTAGTCTTTGAACGTCTTTTGTTCAATGTAATGGCCGAACTCGTTGGTCATTACAAAGCCGTTGTCAAGGTACTTGTCCCCTGCCCGCTGCTTATCCTGCGCTTGTTGGCTTCTCCAACGGGACAACTCGTCAATCATTGTGCGCGTAAGGGGAATAGTCCGGCGAGAATTTTTGATTTTGGGGGTACCAAATACAATCTCGGTTTTGCTCTCGCCTGCATGGGCCTCATATTTGGCAAGTCGGTTGATGGTGCGCCGCACATGAAGCTGCGCGGTAGAAAAATCAATATCTTCCCACTTCAGCGCCAGCAACTCGCCCATTCGCAGTCCAGTGCACAAATCCAGCCGGATAAATACACCATAGCGGTGGCGGTAGCTGGCCTTGACCAGCGCTTGCTGTTGGTCATTGGTAAAGGCGCTGATTTCCGGCTTTTCTCCGCTTGGCAGGGTGACAGCCTCGCAGGGGTTATAGACCAGCAGACGCTCCTTTACGGCCTACTGTAAGCATTTGTGCAGAGCCATGTGGTAGTTGCGTAACGTTTTGGGTGACAGGCCCTCCTCGCGGAATTTGTAGTTGTAAAATTTCTGCAGGGTGTGCGGTTCCAGTTTTTTCAGCAGAACGTTGCCTAACACGCAGAAATGCTTGGTCAGGTAGCTGCGATAGCTGGCATAGGAGGACTGCTTAGTATGAGCTCAAAGAAATTTGTGCTCACGATATGAAAAGCGCAGATGGCAATTCAGGAAGCTCTTTATTCCGCCTTCGCTTTAATTTTTAACCGGCTGTCCAGCGTTACAAAACGCTCATGGCCTACTCCATCTGTGCCGACAATCGAAGGTAGGGTGTCACTGATGAGTTGAAACGGCAGGATCATCTCAAACGGCGCGGTATACCAAACGCTGCTGCCAAGCAAGCAGAGATCCCGTGGGTCGGTGCTCTCGCTGTGAGACAACAGATATACCGCACGGTTGCTTTCTCTGTGCAGGGCGGCCAGACGCTCCATGCGGGGGCGGTCGGCATCATCGGGCAAGAGGTAGAATCCGGCTACCCGGTTGTCCAGGGAACAGGCAGGGCCGTGAAGAAACTCCTCAAAATCAAAGGCGAAGGCCGGTGTCAAAATCGTTTCCAGCAGCTTCAGCGCACCCTCTGCGCCGACAAGTGCATCCTGCTTTTTGCCGATAACATAGACGGTCTGCATGGATTTGAGCGTGTCAAGGTTTGCATCCTGCCACGCTTGAATCCGGCGGAGATTCTCCGGCATAGCAGCAAAAGAAGTCTGCAGTGCCTCCACAACCTTGTCATAGTCGGAAACGGACAACGTGCCGCTGGTTCGGGCAGCTTCCAGCGCCATCAGGTACAGAAGCAGCACAGTGGAGGTATAGCCTTTTGTCTTGGGGCCGGCCTTCTCGGGACCGCAGGGAATGGTGACGGTGCTGTTGCACAGCTGGTTGATTTCGCCATCGGGGTTCCCGGTCAGTGCCAGAGAGGGTGTGTCCCGGTGATTCTCAATAGCAGCAATCGTGTTGGTGCTATTGCCGCCCTGAGAGATAAACACCAGCAGCGGTTTTTTCCCGGCAACAGCCTCCAGGCAGGAAGGCGCGACAACGGTTACGGGCAGGCCCAGAACCCACTCCATAAACGGTGCGGCGGCACAGGCGGCGTTGCGGCTGGTGCCGCTGGCAACCAGCAGCAGGCGGTCAGGCTGGTACGTTGCCACGGCCTGCACAAAGGGGGTAGCCAGTGCAGCGCAGTTTGCCAGCATACGTTGGCACAAATCGGGCTGCTCGAGAATATACGGCATCATTTCGTTCATGGGGGAGTTCTCCTTTTACAGCTTGCAAAGTGAGCTTTCACGAATGATAAGTTCGGCGTCCGGCATACGAATTTCGGGCTTGGGAGCGCCTTGCATGGCAGCCAGCAGCTGCTGTACCGCGGTGTGTGCCAGCAACTCGCTGTGATGGTCGATGGCGGTCAGCCGGGGAATGTGATACTCGGCACCGGGAAATTGGTCACAACTGACCAGTGCAAAGTCCTGTGGCACGGTCTTGCCCCAGTCGGCCAGTGCCCGCAGCACACCTAAGGCAACACTGTCATTGATGGCCAGCAATGCGGTGCAGGTTGTGCCGCGGCTCATCAACTTATTGGCGGCGGCAAAACCATCAGGAAGGTAATAATCAGTCAGCACAAGCTGGTACTCTGTGCAGGGCAATTCGGCGGTGGCCAGCGCGGCGCGGTAGGCATCCAGTCGGTCGCAGGTTATGGTGACGCCGGGCTCGCCGCCCAAAAAAGCAATATGCCGATGCCCTTGTGCCGCAAGATGGCGTACAGCAGCGGCGATACCGGCCCCGGTATCAGGCGTCAGAAAAACAGCCTCCACGCCAGCCAGCGGTGGCCCGATGACTACAGTGGGCACTGTGGCTGCCGTATGGCGCAGTGCGTCACAGTAAGATTGGCTGGGCGTTGTCAGGTCAAGCTGCCCGCCTACAACGATAAGGCCATCCACCTGTTTGTCCTGCAGCATTTGGAAATATTCTTCCTCTGGTGTGTCCTGCACACGGGAAGAGTACATCGTATTGCACAGAAAGACTGCGTATCCCGCCGCGTGGGCCTCACGCTCAATTTCGCGGAAAATGAGAGCAAAATAAGGATTGGTAATGTCCGGTAACATAACGCCCAGAGTCATACTTCTGCGGTTAATCAACCCCCGCGCCATCGCATTGGGCGAAAAATGATATTTGTCAATGACAGCCTGCACGCGGCGGCGGGTCTCCTCGGACACCGGAACGGTGCCGTTGATAACGCGGGACACCGTTGCGATGGAGACACCGCACTCCTTTGCAATCTGTATAATGGTGATGTTTTTGTCCATGCGTATCTCCCCCTTTGAAAGTATTGTAGCGCGTGAAACGGCTTGTGTCAATGTAAAGGTTTACATTTTCTGAAATATCATCTATATTCCCATAAAATTGCATTAATTTTTGTGCGTGGTGCCTATTGACGCGTAAACGTTTTCATAGTAGACTAAGGTATATTTGAGGCTGCCATGGGTGTGAAGGAGCCCTCCTGTACCCCTGCAGCCTATAGGAAAAAGGAGTACGCATATGCAGACATATCTGGGGCTGGATCTGGGCGGAACCAAGCTGCTGATTGGAGAGGTTACACGTACAGGGGCGGTACTGCGCAGCAAGCGCTACAGCACTGGCTACACCCGCCAGCGGGACGCTGTTACAGGCATGATGGCCGCACTGGAGGACTACCGTGTAACTGTCGGCTTTACCGGTGACCTGACCGCGGTCGGGTCGGGCGTTGTGGGTACAGTGGATAATCCCCGCGGTGAGTGGATTGCGCTGGGCCATGAGCCGACCGGGGCGCCGGTGCCGCTGGCCGCTATGCTGACGGAACGCCTGGGGATTCCGGCTTATATTGACAACGATGTGCGCAGTGCAGTCACGGCAGAGCTGGTGCTGGGCTGTGGGAAGTATTCCGATAATTTCATCTATCTGAATGTGGGCACCGGGTTGGCGGCAGGGTTTGTCATAAATCGGCAGATTCTGCGCGGGGCTAACCACAATGCCGGGGAAATCGGCCATATGAGCGTCGACATAAGAAACCGGGATGCCTGCATCTGCGGGCGGCACGGCTGTGCCGAGAATACTGTCTCCGGCGCGGGCTTTACCCATATGGTGAAAAAGTATGGCCGCACGGATTTGCTGCTGCCCGACACAGGGCGCACCGATGTGCCGCGGCTGTTTACATTGGCGGCACAGGGGGATGCAGACTGTGCGGCCATCGCTGACTATGCGGCAGATACGCTGGCCTGTGTGATTATGAATCTGGTGCGGGTCAGTGACCCGGATACGGTTGTCTTTGGCGGCGGTATCATGAGTGATGCGTGGTTTCAGGAGCGCGTGCGCGCCAGACTGGAACCGGGTACCATGCGCGGCGTTACGCATGGTCTGGTGCCGTCCAGCTTCAGTCCGCATATTGCCGGACTGCTGGGGGCTGCGAGCTTAGGAATGAGGTAAAATAGGCGGGTGCCGGATACCTGACACCCGCCTATTGCGGCTGAAGCGCATTAGTTCTCTTCTTTATTGAGCGTCAGCTCAATTTCAAACATTCTGTCCCACGGAAAAGTCAGTGTAAAAGAATAGTTTGTATCGGGCAGATATTTGTGCTGCCACGCTTCCAGTCGTTTCTGCACAAGGGGCTGTACCAGCGCCTGCTGGCCGCGCAGATGCAGAAAATCCATATCCGGGCGCAGGGTGGGCAGCAAGGCCGTTACGCCGCGGCGCACACAGGCCATGTAGCCCCAGTCCTCCAGATAGCGCAGAAACAGAAATTCGTCGGCCTTCTGTCGGGCGGTACCGGTAAATGTACCGGCTTTCTCTGCCGCGTGGCAGGCGGAAAGATGTGCAAGGACAGTGCCCAGCGTGTTGGAGGAGGTGTTCCACCCGCCGTAGGCGGTCAACTTGTCAAGCAGCTTGTCCTCGTACAGAAACTGCATCAGAGCGCGGTCGGCACCGTTGGGTATGGCGCAGTCCGCCACACCCACTCGCAGCCCGCGGGCAAGATACCGCCGGATACGCGCCAGAAACGCAGGGAAATTCCGTTCACTGTCCAGAAGAATGTCATCGGTGATAAGCTCCTTCTCCTGCCGCAGGGTGAAGGGGGTCGGCGGGTTGATCGCCAAAATGAAGTCTGCCTCAGCACTGGTCTCGGCAGGCAGACAGCCTGCCGCCAACAGATGGAACTGCACCGTCTCGCCGATGCTGCGGTCCTCATAGGAGGGAATCTGGCTGCGCCCCCGCACGCTGGACCAATCTACATAGACCAGCGGCGCGGTGTGGGAATCCTCATGGATAGCACGGGCCAGCAGGGTGCAACCGATTTCATCCGCGCCGGGGTAGAGCATGACATGGCTCAGCAAGTCTCGCCTTGCCAGATATGCTGCCAGCTGGCGGCGTTCAGCTGGGGCAAAGCCATATTCACGGCAATCATCCAGCGGAAAGAGCAGAAAATCCAGTACGCCCTCCTTCACCAAATCAATGAGTGCGAGATTGTTGGCAAAATTCTGCTCGCGGCGGGTCAGAAAATCCCGCATAGCTTCCGCAGGAACCTCTGCCTTTATCTGTTCCCATTCAGCCAACTCCTCTGGTGTGGCTACACCAACGGCAGCACGGTCCCGGATAACGCCATAGCGGTAGATACGATAGCCGTATTCCTCATAATAGTCCGGCTCCTCGCCGGCGCCGTTGCGGGCGGGTGCACGCGTGATAAGGCTGTACGCATGAATCCGCAAATGTGGAAAATTCTGCCGCAATGCTCGCAGTCGGTTCAGCCGGGTATGGCAGACATCAGTGGAAAGGTGATGCAGCCTTGACGGCACAATGCCTCCGTAGAGGAACATATCCAACGAAAGCACAAGCTGTGTGGCCTCGGCTGCCTGCTCCTGTATCCAAGTCCACAGCCCATCCACATTGGCAGCCTGCTTGAAATTGCCCAAAAGTGCCCGCGGCGGAAAGGTAATATCCAGCCCGCTGATGGCTCCGATGTAGGCCGGATATTGCAGATTACAGGGCCGTTCATCCAGTGGGATAAAGATGATTTTTTGCATGATATGCCGCCTTTCTTTATAATAAGTGCCAACAAAAACCGCCCCAGCGGTTGAAAACTCGATGACCGGGACGGCTTTATCATCAGGATTCCCTGCTCTGCCGGGTGCAGAAATCAATCAGATGCTGCATATGTGCGATGCTGCGGGAGAAGCCGCCGGTGCGGTTGCGTGCGCACCAGAGTTTGTAGTGAACCTTCAGAATCGCGTTCAGCTCGTCGGCCAGCTGTGCCATATTCTCCCGGTAGGTCGGTGTGCCGCGCAGAGTCCTCAGCGTATAGTAGAGCTTTGCACCGTAGCGCACCATCCACAGGCCGTTCTCCATTTCTTCCCGCAGCAGTAGATTGCCGGGGCAATCAAATTGGGCTGCATGAATCTCCTGCTCCACACGGTTGAGATAGGCGGTCATCTCGGCGTAGTCCATCTCAATGCGGGCGGACTTTTCCGGGATACGATTTGTGCGGGCAATGTTGGCAGAGAGGGTCAGCAGGCGCTCCATCTTTTCGTCAAATTCTTCAATGCTGTCAAAGTAATATTTGCTGCTCATCACCGCAAAGCAGAGGGTCGTGTTGTACAGCGGTGCACGCTCCAGTTTATAGTAGTTGCCAAGATTCCACGCGGTGCGGAAGGCACTGTCATCGCTGCTCATATAAAGGAAGCGATTGCAGTACCATTCGGCAGCTTCGCGCCGGGCAGTGCCGCACCAGGCAAACAATGCTGCACACGCAAAAGCCGGGTAACTTGCGCTGAGATACTGCCAATGGCCCAAATCGCCCCAATCGGTTGTGATGATACCCGCGCCGCCGTATTTCACGGCGTTGGCGGCGGCATCGGCAATGTTAGCCAGCATATTGTCATTACGGCCGGTCAGCGCACCCCAGCTGCTGGTGCCGGGGCACAGGCAGAACCGCAGCCCTGCCTGCTGCATTTGGCGGGCGTGCTCATCAAAACGGGCGTCACCCTCATAAATCCAATCCAACAGTGTCACATTATGGGGCAAACGTGCGGCGTTGGCGGGGTCGGCCAGCACCTCATCCCCCCACATCATCATTTTTTTGCCTTTGGTGCGGCAGTAGCTATTCAGCTTGTCAACATAGTCGAAGTAGAGCTTCAGCCGTCCATCACGGTCGGCCATCTCCTTGTTTTTGCCCATGCCCATCTCAAAAGGCTCATCAAGGTTCAGGTTCACGTAATCGGAATCTGAGTTTGCCAGCAGGGTGTCAAGCAGTTCCTTGGCCAGTGCAATGCTGCCCGGGTCATAGACATCCAGCGTCATCGGCGGACGCCAGAACAGATTGTTGAAAATATAGCCGTCCTCACATTCCGCCAGATGGCGGAACTGGGGACGCTCCAGCCACTTTTCCATATGTCCCAGCACATTCTGGTTGGGGACAAGGTCAATGAAGCGGGCACGCGCATAGGCGGACAGACTGCGGAACTCCTCAGCAGTGAGAGGAGTCTCGTCGCTGAAAAGATAGCGGTACTGGGGGTAGTCGAAGCAGAAACCCTCCATATAGAGCTGCAGATGGTTAATGCGCATCCGACCAAAGAGGTCAATCAGGGTGTAAAGCGTCTGCATTTGGGGAATCTTGTCGCGGCCAATATCCAGCATAATGCCGCGCACCTCCAGCGCAGGGGCATCCTGCACGGTGCATACAGGCAGGAAATGGCCAGATGTCTGGACAACCAGCTGGCGCAGCGCCTCAACGGCATAATACAGGCCTGCGCCGTCCGCACAGTGGATGTGCACGGTGCCGGACGGCTGAATTTCTATTGCAAACGCGCCGGAGACACCGTCTGTCAGCTCCGCCGTTATGGGCAGGGTGCCATCCGCAGCTGTCAAAAATTCCGCCAGATTGCGTTGGGGGTCATACCCGGCGGCACGGCAGGCGTCCTGCAGTGCCGGAGCCATTGACAGAACAGGCCGACCTGCGGGAATGTGTGCCTCGGTAACGGTAAAATGCTCGGGTGTGGGAAAAAGCTGGTACATAAAAGGGCTCCTTTCGGCGTGTCAGCATTTGTCAGGAGAGTCAACATAGACCGGCAGAGGCAGCCAGCCTGCAGGGGCAGCGGGCTGCGGCAGCAGCAGGCCCTCGGGGCTGAACAAAAGTGCCATCGCCTCGGCGTGGGTCAGCCGGTAGTCGGCAGCGTCGCAGGGGACGGCATCGGCCCGGCCGTTTTCCAGTGTCAGCGCAAACGGTTGGCCCCCTTCCACACAGAGCGTCAGCCGCCCATCGGGCAGGGGCCGCTGAGCAGCCTTGGCCTGTAAAAAGAAGGCGGCTGCGGCGGGGTAGTCAAAAATCCGGTACTTGTCATCGGCGTACAGGGTCAGCCGGTCATACAGAGGGCCGGCCTGTTGCATCCGGGCAGTGTCCCAGCCCGCGCAGGGAAGCGTCAGCGTCTCACAGCCAAGATATTCCTGTACAGCCCGCAGGGCGTCATACAAGAGGGCTTCGTCCTGCAGAGCCAGCTCCCCGATACGGCCTGCATCGGAGGTGATGCAGAAGCCTGCAATCTCACTGCCGCCGCGCAGTACAAGCAGACGCCCGTCCCAGCTGACAGCAGCCGCGTGGAAACTCTGTGCGGTATAAACGCTGTGTACCGTGCGGCAGCTCTGCAGGGCCAGCAGGGCTTTGGTTTCGGCGGTATCGGAGGGGATGGCGGGCGCGGCGGCCAGCGCCAGCTTATGAGCTGAAGCCATATGCCGCAGATTGTCCGGTGTGATGGTATACTCGGCCCGCAGGCCCGCGGGTTCATAGCCGAAATAAGCATAGCGGTGGCGGCGACCGTCCAGAACGCTCAGGGCAATGCCGTTTTGGGCCATGTCGGCTACGGCGGTGGTCATCAGCTTGCGCATATAGCCCTTGCCTCGCACATAGGGGTGCACGCTGACACTGCCGATAGCCGCGCACGGCAGTGTGCGGTCCCTGCAGGCAAGCGTGAACGGGTGGGCGCAGACGGCGGCAACCAGACGGCCATCCTCCCGCACCAGATAATGCTCTCCTTCGGTGGCGGAGCCGTCTGCGTAGAGCTTTGGCAGCATCCGCGCAAAATCATGGGGCCGGGTGTGCATACTGAACACCATATTGGCAAAATCGCGGATTTCGTCCAGTTCGCCGGGCTTGCCGCGTGTGTAGGTGACTTCCATACAAGCCTCCAATATAAAATATTTTTAGATATAAACTATGTTATCATATTCTTTTTTAGATTTCAATGGACTTTCAAATAAATTTTAAGAATCTCGATGCTGCTCAAAATTTGCAGTGAAAATCCGGTAAAATGACGAATTTTAGGCTGCGGAGAGAGAAAAAACATCTAAAAAGTTTTTTGGAAAAAAGCCAAATAAATAGAGTGAGAAAACAGGGTGCACGAAAAATGCTGCCGCTTTTCGGGCGGCAGCATAAATAATACTAATTTCCCAGCACATCCCGCTGCTGAATATGCGGGACAACGCAGAAATGATAGTACAGCGCAATGCAGGCGGCGGCAGAGCCCCATGTGACAGGGTAGCCAAGATACAGCGTGTACAGAGAAGGAAACAACGGCAGCAGGGCGGCCAGCCAGACGATGCGCAGGCCGCAGAGGTTGATAACGGATAAAACCATCGTGGCAAAGGTATGGCCACAGCCGCGCACAGTGCCAATCAGAATCTGGCAGAAAACCAACAGGATGTACCCGGGCGCCAGTACGCGGGCCATCATGGCACCGCTGTGCAGAACATCGGCCTCCTGCGAGAAAAGCGACATCGGACCCTGACTGAAGAAAAACATAAAGATGCCCACGCCGATGGAATAGACGCCGCCTATCCACAAAAAGGCGCGCAGACCGCTGCGGACGCGGTCATACCGGCGGGCACCCATATTCTGGGCGGTGAAGGTGGTTACCGTCAGGGACAGGCAGTTTACCGGCAGCAGAACAAAGGTGTCTACCTTGCTATAGACATTGCTGCCCGCCATGGCCGCCACACCAAAGCCGTTCAGGTACCCCTGCACAACAACATTGCTCAGGCTGACAATAGCGGACTGCAGGCCGGTGGGCGTGCCGTACTTCAGAATCAGGCGGAATTCCTCCCTGTCACCCCGCAGACTGCATAAGCGGTATTCCTCCCGCGTGCGCAGCAAATGGGTCATGGCCAGCGCTGCGCTGAGAGCCTGTGCAATCAGGGTGGCCGCGGCCACGCCCGCCACGCCCCAGCGGAACACGGCCACAAACAGGACATCGAGTATGATGTTCACGGCGCTGGCGGCGCAGAGATAATACAGCGGGTGGCGGGTGTCAGCCACAGCCTGCAGCACGCCTGCGCCCATATTATAAAGAATGTTGAACAGCGTTCCCAGAAAATAAATGCGCAGATACAGCACACTGTCAGCAAAAATTTCTTCCGGTGTGTTGATGAGATGCAGCAGAACCGGGGAGACGGCGATGCCAAGCGCCGAAACTGCCGCGCCGCCCACAAGACAGAACAGATAGGCCGTGGAAATGCAGCGACGCAGGGCAGCATATTCGCCTGCGCCATAGTGCCGTGCAATGACGATACCGGCACCGGTGGTCAGCCCGATGACAAACCCGATGACCAGATTCACAATCTGGTTGCTGGCCGACACTGCGGCCAGCGCCCCGCTGCCGACAAAGTTGCCCACCACAAGGGAGTCTGTGGCACTGTACAGCTGTTGAAACAGGTTGCCCAAAATCAGCGGAACGGTAAAAAGCAGACTGCCGCGCACAATAGAGCCTTCCGTCAGGCTGACAGTTCTCACGCGATCACATCCTTATTCGTCTACGCTGTCGCTGCGGCTTGCCTCCAGATAATTGTAGAAGGTGAACTTGCTGATGCCCAGCATCTCACAAATCTGCTCGCTGGATTTGGTGATGAGGAAAGCGCCTTTTTTGTCCAGATAGCGGATGAATTGAATACGCTCCTTCTTGTCCATCTCCGCGGCGGGCTTACCGATAATATCCTGTCCATCTTTGATAAGCTGGGTAAACAGAGAATTGACATTCGTAGCAAAATGCTCCTGCACGGTATCGGGGGTATCCTCAAAACGGTTGTACTGGCGCAGCACACCCTCAAGACGCAGGGTGTCGGTGATGTCCAGGTTCACACAGATGGAGCCGATGACCTTGCCGTCATCGTCCTTTAAATAGATGGAGGACGAGCGCAGAATCTTGCCGTCCTGCGTTGTGGTGACATAGTTGAAGCGGTCGCCGTCAATGACATTGCCGCTGAGTACCTCCAGCCCCAGATTGGAACCGCAGCCGCCCACCGTGCGGTTGGTGATGTGACCATTGCGGATATCCACAATGGTGTGGTTGTAGTCCTGCGTCAAATCGTGCAGGACTACTTCACAGGAAGTGCCGAAATGGTTAGAAATCAGCGAAAGCAACTGCTTTAAAAGCGGCATTTCCTCGTTGATGCTTTTCATAGGTATTGGCTCCTTTTCTTTTGTTAGCCTGACAGTTGTTCGGGCATAGATACAAGTTTAAACATTATTCGTCAATATGACCAATATTTTTTCACGCTTTTCTATTTGACTTTTATTTTAGCATGAGTTTTAATAGAGAACAAGAGAAAAAGCTAAAAATTTTTTAGGATTTTTGAAAGAAATCAAAAAAACATATATGAACAGGAAAGGAAGCTGTACTATGGCTGTTGAAACATTTGCCGAAGAACTGCGCCGCAGCGGGTATCTCCACCGTCCGCTGCCACTGCATGAGGAAACCACCCGCGAAGCACGTCTGCGCCGGCGGGCGGTGCTGGATGCAAAAACTGTCTGGACTCCGGCAGAAGCACTGCCCACCACGCCTTGGCAGGGGGTGGCCGAGTGGGCTGAACAGGACGGGAAAAAGGTGGTCTGGCTGCACGCCCCTCGTGTCTGCAAGGAATGGCCCTATGGAATGCCGCAGGACGGAAATTGTTCCTATTATGGCCAGCTGCGGGCTAAATTTGCAATGGGCGGAGCCGACTGGTCAGGCTATGACCGGGTGCGGGTACGCCTGTATACCGCGTGTCAGGGAAGCCGCATCGTGGAGCCCACGCTTTGTTTAGTAAATGATGAACCGGGTGACCGAGCCGTACCGGATAAATTCAATCGCACGGGATTTACGACGTGTGAAATGAAGAATTTTGCATGGACAGACTGGCTGTGGGACATTCCGGAGCTGCCGCGTGCGAACGTTCAGGAGATTGAATTCCGATTCCGCATCAGCGGCAAGGAGGTCTCCGACGGAGATACGGTGAATTTCTACATTTCGGAGATTGCTGTGGAAAGAACCGAAGAACCCGAAAAGGAGACCGGCTGGGCACCGCGACCGGGCAGGCTGCACTATGCTCAGGCGGGCTACCGTCCCGGAGACCCCAAATTAGCGCTTGTTGCCCCCGAGGATTTGCCTGAGGATGGTGCCTTTACGCTGACGGACGAAAACGGCAATGTTGTTTATACCGGCGAAGCAAAATCCATGACATGGAAAGAGAACGGGTTTGCTACGCTGGACTTCAGTGATTTTACTGCACAGGGCCGTTACCGGCTGCAGGTTGGCTTGCTGACCAGTAAGCCGTTCCCCATCGCAGAGGACGCCAACCACGAAACCGTGTGGCAGATTTTGAACTTTATCTATTGTGAGCGCTGCGGCTGCCCGGTGCCGGGGAAGCACGGATTGTGCCATATGGATATCTACGCCAAGCATAATGGCCTGCTGTTGCCCTTCGGCGGCGGCTGGCATGATGCGGGAGATATGTCTCAGCAGGCGGCTCAGACGGCCGAGACAACCCAGGTGCTGCTGCAGGCGGCGCTCTCCTTTAGCAACGATACAATGCTGAGCGAGCGTTTGTGGGAGGAAGCGCTTTGGGGGTTGGAATTCACACTTCGCACCCGCTTCGGCGATGGTGTCCGCGCCAGCAGTCTGGGGCTTATCCGTTGGACGGACAACAAAATCGGCAGCGCCGATGATGCAGATAATGTTCGCACGCAAGGGCAGGCAATGATTAACCTCATCGACAGCCAGACCGAGGCAATGGCGGCACTGGCACTGCCCGGCAGGGATGACGGCTTGGCCTGGAAATGCGGCCAAGTGGCAGAGGAAGATTTTGCCTTTGCAATGGAACGCTGGGAAAAGTACGGCGTTGAACTGCCCAGTAAATGGGAACATACCTATAATGCATCCCGCTGCTTGCATTATGCCGAGATTGTCCGTGCCGCCACGCTGCTGTACCAGCTGACCAAAAAAGAAGGCTACGCAAAAACGGCGACGGAATATGCAGACAAGCTCATGGCCTGCCAACAGGACGAGCCGTCACCTTGCGGAGTAGTGGGCTTCTTCTATAGAGATGAAAGCCATAAGCGCCTGATTCACTATAATCACCAGGCACGTGAGCATCTTCCTGTGCTGGCCTTAACGGAGCTTATCAAGGCTCTGCCGGATGACCCCGCCTGCGTGGAATGGAAACGGCATATAAAATTGTTTGGTGAGTACATCCGCAGTCTGGCAGCCTATGCCTCCCCTTATGGGATGCTGCCTGCCGGTGTCTATCAGGAAAACGAAATCGAAGACCGGGAAACCTTTGCATTGGAACACCTGCAGTCTGATTATGAAACCGAAAAGCCTAACTATCTGGCAGAGCTGCGGAATGGTGATGACCTAGGTAACGGATGGTGGCTGCGGCAGTTCCCGGTATGGTTCTCCTTCCGCGGTAATAGCGCGATTCAGCTGACTTTGGCCGCGGGTGCGGCGCTGACCGGTCAAACCCTGAAGGAGAAGGACCTGAAAGCACTGGCAGTGCGTCAGGCGCAGTGGTTCGGCGGTTGCAACCCCTTTGCAGCCAGCCTTATCTATGGCGCGGGGCAGGATTCAAGCGAGCCTTATGCCATTTTCCCCGGTAAGACGGTGGGAGCTGTGGCCGTTGGAATTCAAACAAAAGGTAATAGCGATGAGCCGAATTGGCCAAATTCTGTCTGCGCAACCTACAAAGAAGTTTGGATGACCGCTGCTGCTGACCTGCTGCAGGTTCTCTCTTTGATTGAGTGACAAAAGGGTTACAATGGATAATTGTGATGCAAACATGTACTTTACGGCTGAAAAAGAGGGGCGCCACACGCTTAAAAGCTAAATAAAAAGCAGAATCTTGGTCAAATTGCAAAAAAATAGTAAGAAAAACCTGTCTGTTTGCACGAAAAATAATTTGTTATCAAAAACCTATTGAAATCTAAAAAAAAGTATGATATTCTGGTCATGTCAACAAGGAAAGACGCAAACAGCAAAACAAAACTTCAGCATCCGGCCGGAATCTCCCCCACAGGGAGAGGCTGAAAAAATGCAGTTTGCGGAGATACAACTGAGCAAACCAAATCTGAAGGAGGATTTGACATGAAAAAGCAACTGGCCGCCTTTATGGCCGCAACAATGATGATGGGTACTCTGGCCGCCTGCGGCGGCAGCACCTCTACTGCTGCATCCACCACCGATACCGCCACCACTGCAAGCTCTGCCGCTGAATCCACCGGCGAAAAAACCAAGATTACCTTCTGGTACTCCCACTCCGGTGATGAAGCTGCTGCCTTTGAGCAGGCAATCGCTTCCTACAACGCCAGCCAGGACAAGGTTGAGGTTGAGGGCCTGAGCGTTACTGATAAGCAGAAGATTATCGTTGCGCTGTCCGGCTCTGAGGCACCCGATGTTATCGAGGTTTCCAACCAGGATATCATCAACTACGCCAACAACGGCCTGATTGAGCCCCTGAGCGCCAAGGCAGAGGCAGACAGCTATGATCTGGCTTCGACCTTCTCCGCACAGGCACTGACCGCCAACACGCTGGACGATGAACTGTACGGTATGCCTCTGGCTGCCATGATTATCGAGATGTTCTATAATAAGGACATTCTGGCCGAGATTGGTTATGACGCACCTCCCGCAACGATGGAGGAGCTGTACGAGATGGCCGTCAAGGCAACCGAGCTGGATGAGAACGGCAACATCACGCGTCTGGGCTATCCCCTGTTCCCTCTGGCCAGTGCACGTCAGGAAGGCATCTACGCCTTCGGCGGCCGCTGGTGGGCTGAGGACGGCAAGACCCTGACCCCCGATGACCAGGGCATTCTGGACAGCCTGCATATGAACGTTGAGTATCGCAGCCTGTACGGCATTGACAAGGTCAATGAGTTCGTTGCCACCGCCAACACCAACCGCTACACAGAGAACGATATGTTCTTTGCCGGCAAGCAGCTGTTCCGCTTTGACGGTACCTGGCTGGATGCCATGATTAAGGCCAACAACGCTGACCTGAACTACGGTGTTGCCCTCATCCCCGGCACCAAGGCTCACCCCGAAGATCAGGGTGCTTCCCGCTATGAGACCAACTCTCTGGCCATCCCCGTCACCTGCCAGAACGAGGAAGCCGCATGGGACTTCATCAAGTACTTCACCAACTCTGACGCAACCAAGCAGCTGCTGATTTCCATGGCTAACCTGCCGGTTCTGCCTTCCCTGTACGATGATCCCGATATGCTGGCCGCTATGCCCAGCGCGGGAATCTTCATCGACGCTCTGAAGAACGAGAACGGCATCCAGTATGCAACCATCGCAGACCTGGCTCAGTACACCTCCCTCATCAACGAGGAGCTGGACTACGTTTACAACGGCAGCAAGACGCCTGAGGATGCAATGGCAGAGCTCAAGACACGCTCCGAAACTCTGAGCTGAGAGCGCTGACCTGACAATCTGAAACTTTCCAAACAGACTGTTTGCAATCGGCCCTAAAGTGGCAAATGTCACATATGCGTGCAGACGCCACAACAGCGCCGCACCATATGTGACATTTTTATTTTGAAAAGTGAAAGGAGCCTGAACAATGGCACGTTCCAAAACCGGAATCCACTATTCGGCCGAGGATAACCGCAACGGTTTCCTGTTCGCCCTTCCTTGGATCATCGGCTTTATCTGCTTCAGCATCATACCGCTGGCAACTTCGTTCTACTACAGCTTTACCAGCTTCAACCCGGTCAAGGACCCTGTATGGGTTGGTCTGGACAACTACAAATATGTGCTGAATGACCCGCTGACCTATAAGGCTCTGGGCAACACACTCTTTATGGCATTTGTATCCACGCCGGTCAACCTGTTTGTAGCATTGGTTCTGGCCTCGCTGCTGAACAAATCCTTCCGCGGCCGTGGCGTGGCCCGCACAATCTTCTTTATGCCCAGCGTTATCCCGATGGTAGCCGCCACGATGGTCTGGATTTGGATGTTTGACCCGACCTACGGCTACATCAACCGTGTTCTGAGCTGGTTCGGCATCAACGGTCCTTCGTGGCTGGTTGACCCCAACTACACCAAATGGGCGCTGGTGCTGATGGGCACGTGGAATGTCGGCACCACCATGCTGGTCTGTCTGGCTGCCCTGCAGGAGGTTCCCCGCAGCTACTACGAGAGCGCGGAAATTGACGGCGCAAACGCTTTTGTCCGCTTCTTCCGCATCACACTGCCCTGTGTGGCACCGGTTATCGTCTATCAAGCAATCCTGAACATTATTAATGCGTTCCAGTACTTCACGCAGGTATATGTTATCATCAACGCCAGCTCCGGCGGCGGTTCCAGTGATGTCAGCGGAGGCCCGGCCAACTCGATTCTGATGTATCCGCTGCATTTGTTCAACACAGCCTTCTCGTTTATGAAGATGGGCCGTGCATCCGCAATGGCATGGATACTGTTCGTTATCGTCGGCCTGCTGACTGTTGTTATGACAACCCTGTCCAAGAAGGTCAATGACAATGCAGGAGGAGAATAAAATGGTACACTCGAAGCATTATTATATCGGCCTGGTGAAGAAGGCCCTGTTCTATGCACTGGTTGTCATCCTGTGCCTTATCTTCTTCTCCCCGTTCCTGATTATGTTCACCACCTCCATGAAGACGAACTATGACGCCTTCCAGATGCCGGTGCAGCTGCTGCCCCGCAAGTGGATTTTCTCCAACTACCCCGAGGCACTGGCGAAGATTCCCTACATTAAATATATGGCCAACACCATCTTCATCACGGTGTTGTCCGTGCTGGGCTCGATGTTTGCCACCCCGATGGTTGCCTACTCGCTGGCGCGCATCAAGTGGGCGGGCTCCAAGGTCATCTCCTCCCTGATTATGGCAACGATGATGATTCCCTACACCGTCACCATGATTCCGCTGTACCGCATCTGGTCCAAGCTGGGTGCCACCAACACCTATCTGCCGCTGATTGTACCCACCTTCTTCGGCACGCCGTTCTTTATCATCATTATGCGCCAGTTCTTTGCGGGCCTGCCCAATTCCCTGATGGAGGCCGCCAAGATTGACGGCGCGGGCGAGTTCCGCCGCTACTTCTCCATTGCGCTGCCGCTGTCCAAGCCTGCGCTGACCACCGTTGGCATCTACGCCTTCATCAACGCATGGGGCGATTATCTGGCACCGATGATTTACATTAACAAGACGGAAAAATACACGCTGTCTTTGGGCTTGCAGGGCTTCCTGAACCAGTTCTCGGTTGACTGGACCCATCTGATGGCAGCTGCCTTCCTGTTTGTGCTGCCGGTTGTCATCTTCTTCCTGATTTTCCAGCGCAACTTTGTCGAAGGCATTGCAACCTCCGGTCTGAAGGCCTGATACCGGGCCAGAAGGAGCCATTATGGACGAAAAGATTTCCCTGAACGGTGTCTGGCAGTGGTCTGCTGCAGACAGTGACGCCGTCCACCCGGGCACCGTGCCGGGCAGTGTTCTCAGCGATATGCTGGCCCTGAATCTCTGCGAGGATCCTTACTGGCGCAGGAATGAATACAAGGTCAAGCAACTGTTCTACAAGGACTACACCTACTGGCGCAGTTTCAGCCTGACAGCCGACCAGTGTGCAGCCGCCAAGGCTGTGCTGGTGTTTGAAGGGCTCGACACACTGGCCACCGTGCGGCTGAATGACGAGGTCGTTCTGAGTGCTGATGATATGCACCGCACGTGGCGGGTGGATGTCACCGGAAAGCTGCAGGCGGAAAACACACTGCGGGTCGATTTTGCTTCCCCGCTGCGCTACATTGAGGCCAAGGACGCCGAGAGCGATATTTTCTATGCCTCCACCGGCTGTCAGCACGGTAATACATATCTGCGCAAGGCGCATTATATGTTTGGCTGGGACTGGGGCCCGAATCTGCCGGACGCCGGTATCTGGCGCGGCGTCAGCCTCCGCCTGACGGACACAGCAGAACTTCGTGACGTGCATCTGCGCCAGTTCCACGAGGAAGGCAAGGTGCGCATCACGGCTGACATTGCCGCCGACGTGGTGAACACCGATGCTGCGCTGGAGGCTGTCTGTACGCTGACAGCGCCCGATGGTGCAAGCACGCGCCTGACCGTTCCGATGGAAAACGGAAAAGCTGCCGCAGAGTTTATGGTGGAAAATCCGCAGCTCTGGTGGCCCAACGGCTACGGTGCACAGCCGTTGTACACGGTTGAGATTGCACTGCAAAGCGCCGGTACAGCGGTGGACAGCTACCACTGTCGTCTTGGCCTGCGCACCATCACGGTCTGCACCGATAAGGACGAATTTCCAGGCAGTCAGTTCGCCGTAGTGATCAACGGCCAGAAAATTTTCTCGATGGGTGCAAACTACATCCCCGAGGATAACATCCGCGGCCGGGTCACGGCGGAACGCTCCCGCAGACTGATTGCAGACTGCGCGGCGGCAAACTTCAATATGATTCGTATTTGGGGCGGTGGCTATTACCCGGATGATGCCGTCTACGATGCCTGCGATGAGTATGGTATTCTGGTCTGGCAGGATCTGATGTTCGGCTGCAATGTCTACGATCTGGAGCCGCACTTTGAGGAAAACATCCTTGCGGAAACCACCGACAACGTCCGCCGCCTGCGCCACCATGCCTGTATGGCCCTGTGGTGTGGAAACAACGAGATGGAGTGGGGCTGGGCCAGCTGGGCGCGTCTGGAAGGACACCGTCCCAAGTACAAGGCCGACTACATCAAAATGTTTGAGCTGCTGCTGCCCCGCTGTGTGCACGCAGCGGACGACCAGACCTACTACTGGCTGTCCAGCCCCTCGTCCGGCGGTTCCTTCGATGACCCCAATGACTGGGAGCGCGGAGACAAGCATTATTGGGATGTCTGGCATTCCGGCAAGCCGTTCACCGAGTACCGCAACTATAAGTTCCGCTTCTGCTCGGAGTATGGCTTCCAGTCCTTCCCAACGCAAAAGACGCTGGATACCTTCTCGCTGCCGCAGGATCAGAACATCTTCAGCGAGGTCATGGAGTCCCACCAGAAGAACGGCATGGCCAACACGAAGATTTTTACCTACATTTCGGATTACTATCTGTACCCGAAAAATATGCAGTGCATCGCCTATATCTCCCAAATTTTGCAGCTCAAGGCCATTCAGTACGGCGTGGAGCACTGGCGGCGCAACTTTGGCCGCTGCATGGGCTCGCTCTACTGGCAGCTGAATGACTGCTGGCCGGTAGCCAGCTGGGCCAGCATTGACTGTGACGGCCGCTGGAAGGCACTGCATTACGGTGCCCGCCGCTTCTACAGCCGGTTGATGGCCACCGCGTGCGAGAAAGAGGAACTCAGCCCCGAAATCGACTACTATATCCACAACGAGGGCTTTGCGCCCCGCAAGGCGGAGCTGACCGTGCGGCTGTTCCGCAATGACTTCACAACGGTGTGGGAAAAGACGATACCGGTGGAGATTGGCCCGTTTGCGGTCGCGAACGTTCTGCACTGTGATTTCTCGGATTATCTGACCGATGAAGAAGCCCGCCACAGCACTGTGGCCGAGTATCAGCTGAAGGAAAACGGCGAGATTGTCAGCCGCGGTACAACGCTGTTTGTCAAGCCGAAGCATTTCCATTTTGCAAAGCCGAGCTACAAGGCAACGGTCACCGAGAAGAGCGATACCTACGCACTGCATATCACGGCGGATACCTACGCCAGCTATGTGGAGCTGACCTTCCGGGATGTGGACTGTGTGCTCAGCGATAACTACTTTGACATCACTGGCCCGGAAGGCGTGACGGTCACTGTGGACAAAGCCCAGCTTGCCGACTGCACTGCTGCAGATTTGCAGGAGCAACTGCATATCCTGAGTGTCGCAGATACCTATTAAAGGGAGAGCAGAAAGGAGTATCGTATGGATAAGGAACTTCTGCACCAGTTAGAAACCCCCTGCGTTGTGCTGGATACCCGCATGGCAGAGGAAAATATCAAAAAAATGCAGGCAGCCTGTGATGCCTGCGGCGTCAAGCTGCGCCCGCATATCAAAACCCATAAAATGCCGCTGTTTGCCAAAATGCAGCTGGCAGCCGGGGCCGATGGCGTGACCTGTGCCAAGGTTGGCGAGGCCGAGGTCATGGCGGACGGCGGTGTGGAGGATATCTTCATCGCCTACCCGATGGTCGGTGACTTCCGTGTGCGCCGCGTCATTGCATTGGCCAAGCGCCTGCGCCGCCTTATCTTAGGCGTTGACAGCATGGAGATTGCGCAGCCGCTGAGCGCCGCCGCGCAGGAAGCCGGTATCACGCTGGAGGTACGCCTTGAGGTGGATACCGGCGCCAAGCGCACCGGCGTGGAGCGCGACAAGGCTGCGGCGTTGGCTGTGGCCATCAATGCGCTGCCCAACCTGAAGCTGACCGGAATTTATACCTTCAAGAGTCTGGTCTACCATGACGCCCCGACGCTGGATAAGGTTGAAGCCGCTGCCGAGGAGGGCGAGCTGATGCAGCAGATTGCCGAAAGCATCCGTGCAGCGGGCGTGCCCATTACCGATATCAGCGCAGGCTCTACCCCGACCGGCATTGAGGTTGCCAAGACCGGCAAGGTCACGGAGGTTCGCCCCGGCACCTACATTTTCAATGACTTTATGCTGACCAAGGAGGGCGCGGCTACGCTGGATGAAATTGCTGTCCGCGTTTATGCCACGGTGGTAAGCACCCCCAGCCCGGAATATGCCGTGCTGGACGGCGGCACAAAGACCTTCTACATGGATATTGTGCCCGAGACACCGCCCTACTATTACCCGGGTTATGCCGTGGTGGCGGGCAATGATGATTTGCAGCTGCTGCGTATGAACGAAGAACACGGTATTCTTACCAGCAAGAAGGGCAACACCGGTCTGCATGTAGGCGATATTGTGGAGCTGATTCCCATTCATGTCTGCACAACCATCAACCAGCAGAACGAAGTTTACCTCTATGACGGAAAGACCCTGCACAAAGAAAAGGTTGCGGCAAGGGGGATGCTGGTATGAGAACACTCATCCGGAATGGCGTGGTCTATGATGGTACCGGCGCGCCTGGCTTTGCTGCCGATGTGCTGGTACAGGACGATACAATCGAGGCCGTTGCCCCGGAACTGGACGCCGAGGCCGATGAGATTCTTGACGAGGCTGGAATGGCTGTGACGCCGGGCTTTATAGACACACACCGCCACTGCGACACTGCGGCGCTCGTCGACCCGGACTTTGGCCGCATCGAGACCGCTCAGGGTCTGACGACCATCATCGGCGGCAACTGCGGGCTGGCTCCGCTGCCTGTCCGCCCCGAGACGGCCCGGCAGATATCCGATTATATCGAGCCATGCCTTGGCCCCACGCCGGAAACCATGCAGATGGCGCATTTTCCCGAGTATCTGGATGCGCTGGACAAGACCGACAAGCCGCTGAATATCGGCAGCTATGTGGGCATCGGCACACTGCGGGCCTGCGTTAAAGGGTATGGCCGTGCACCGTTCACCCCGGCGGAGTTGGACTGGGCCAGAGGATATATCAGCGAGGCCATGCAGGCCGGTGCTGTAGGCTTGACCACCGGCATTATGTACCAGCCGGAGTGCTACTCCTCCCGCAAGGAATTTGTTTCACTCGTCAGCGCGGCGGCCCCCTATGGCCGTGTGCTGGCCACCCACATCCGCGGCGAGGGGGACAACCTTGTGCCAAGTGTGGCCGAGGTTATTGAAATCGCCAAGGAAGCGGGCGTGCCGCTGAACATCAGCCACTTCAAGGTGACTGGCGTCAAAAACTGGGGCAAAAACATATTGGAAGCCATCGACCTGATTGAGAAGGCCCGCGCCGCGGGACAGGATGTGACAGCGGACTTCTACCCCTATGACGGTGGCTCGACCACACTGGTAAGCCTGCTGCCGCCCACCCTGATGAAGGACACAATGGCGGAAACGCTGGCTGCATTGTCCACAGCACAGGGGCGCGCCGATGCACGCCGTGAGATTTATGCCGACCATCCGGGCTGGGACAATATGGTTACCGCTATCGGCTGGGAGCGTATTGTTATCAGCAGCGTGACAAAGCCGGAAAACCGCCGTTTCTCCAATATGAATTTTGCCGCTGCGGCCAAGCTGGCCGGGTATGAGGAGCCGACAGACTTTATGTGTGAGCTTCTCTGTGATGAGGACGGCAAAGTCGGCATTATCCTGCTGAGCATGGACCCCAAGGATGTGGATACCATTGCTCGTCTGCCGTGGTCGATGATTATTTCTGACTCACTCTATGGCATCAGCGACTGCCCTCACCCGCGTTTGTACGGCAGCTTTCCCAAGGTGCTGCGGGACTTTGTGCGGGAACGCGGCGTGCTGACGCTGCCGCAGGCCATACACAAGATGACCGCCATGCCTGCCGCCCGGCTGGGGCTGACAGACCGCGGTATTCTGGCACCGGGCCGCAAGGCAGATATTGCAGTGTTTGATCCTGCGGTCATCACCGACCATGCGACCTATGATAACCCGAAGCAGCTTTGTACCGGGCTGCACGCTACCCTCATCAATGGAAAAGCTGCCATCGAAAAAGATTCTCTGTGCCGCAGGGACTGCGGCGTTACCATCCGTAAATAATCACTGTGTGAAAAGGAGATAGTTACTATGAATGACGTCTATGCAAAGCTGAAGGAACTCGGTCTGGAACTGCCTGCTGTTCCTCCCAAGGGCGGCGTATATTCCTCTGCCAAGCGGTTTGGCGGCAACCTGATTTACATTTCCGGCTGTGGCCCTGTCATTGATGCGCCCGTCACCGGCCGCGTCGGCCAGACCATGACCAAGGAGGAAGCGCAGATTCAGTCCCGCAACTCGATGCTGAATGTTCTGGCTGTGCTGGAAAAGGAAATCGGCGACCTGAACAAGGTCAAGCAGGTTGTAAAGATTCTGGTCTTTGTCAACAGTGCTGATGATTTCTATGAGCAGCCTTTTGTGGCCAATGGCGGCTCCCAGCTGCTGGTAGACCTCTTTGGTGAGGAGGCCGGTGCCCCGACCCGTTCGGCTGTCGGTATGAATGTTCTGCCCGGCAACATTCCGGTCGAGACGGAAGCTATTTTTGAAGTTGAGTAATCCGCAATAAAACAGAAGGCGCACGTTCCCTGAGGATGTGCGCCTTTTTTGCAATAAGAAGGGAAAAGGATAATGACACCTGTGTATCTTGATACTGCCCGCCCGGATGGGGAACGGGTGCAGGACCTTGTTGCACGCATGACGCTGGAAGAAAAGCTCTCGCAAATCTGTTTTGCGGCACCGGCCATCCCGCGGCTGGGGATTCCGGCCTACAACTGGTGGAATGAAGCCCTGCACGGTGTGGCACGGGCAGGGGCGGCAACGGTTTTCCCCCAGTCCATTGCGCTGGCGGCCACCTTTGACATGGAGCTTGTGCAGAAAATCGGAGACATCACCTCCACGGAGGGCCGCGCCAAATACAATGCAGCCCGGGCAGAAGGAGACAGCGGTCTGTACAAGGGGCTGACCTTCTGGGCACCCAATATCAATATTTTTCGTGACCCGCGATGGGGCCGTGGCCACGAAACCTACGGCGAAGACCCCTATCTGACCGGCAGCATAGGAACGGCCTATATCAAAGGAATTCAAGGTGACGGCCCGCGGCTGAAAGCGGCGTCCTGTGTCAAGCATTTTGCGGCGCACTCCGGCCCGGAGCAGGGACGGCACTCCTTCAATGCAGTGGTCAGTGAGCAGGACCTGGCCGAGACCTACTTCCCGGCCTTCCGCCGCTGTGTGCAGGAGGGGCACGCGGAGGGCGTTATGGGTGGGTACAACTGTATAAACGGTGAGCCTGCCTGCGGCAGCCGTGCCCTTATTAACGATTTGCTGCGGGAGGAATGGGGCTTTGATGGCTACTATGTTTCAGACTGTGGTGCCATTAAAGACTTCCATAAGGGCCACAAGATTACCGCCAGTGTGGAGGAAAGCGCGGCACTGGCGCTGACCAGCGGCTGTGACCTGAACTGCGGGCAGGTCTATCCCCATATGCGCCAGGCTTTAGCAATGGGCCTTGTCACCGAGGAGGATGTGGATGCCGCGGTCGCGCACCTGATGATGACCCGGATGCGGCTGGGAATGTTTGACAAGGATTGCCCATTTGATGCCATACCCTATGAGGAAAATGATACGCCCGCCCACCATGCGGTGGCCCTGACTGCAGCAGAGGAAAGTATGGTGCTGCTGAAAAATGATGGGATCCTGCCGCTGAACGCCAAATCCTGTAAAACCATTGCGGTCATTGGCCCCAATGCGGATACGGTCGAGATACTGAAGGGTAACTACAATGGGACTGCCACCGAGCACTACACCCTACTGGATGGCATACGCGCCGTGGCAAAGGCGGAAAACCCGGAGTTGCGGCTTATGGTATCGGAGGGGTGCCACCTCTGGCGAGAAAATGTGGAGGCTCTGGCCGAAGCGGATGACCGTCGCAGTGAGGCGGTGGCAATGGCCCGCCGCGCCGATGTGGTTATCCTTTGTGTCGGCTTGAACGGTACATTGGAGGGTGAGGAAGGCGATGCCAACAACAGCTATGCCGGTGCGGATAAAGCGGACTTGCTGCTGCCCCTGCCGCAGCGCCGCCTGATTCGGGAGGTTGCCGCCGTCGGTACGCCGATTGTGCTGGTCAATGCCACCGGCAGTGCAATGGCGCTGGGTGAGGAAGCAGAACTCTGCAATGCAGTTTTGCAGGTGTGGTACCCGGGTCAGATGGGTGGTCTGGCTGCCGCCGAAGTGCTTTTCGACAAAATCAACCCCAGTGGAAAGCTGCCAGTCACCTTTTACCGTACAACAGAGGAACTGCCGCCCTTCACGGAGTACGCCATGCAGGGGCGCACCTACCGTTTCATGCAGAATGAGCCGCTTTACCCTTTTGGGTATGGATTGTCCTATACACGGTTTGCATATACCGGCCTGACCGCCGTGCCTGCGCCGGATGGCAGCTGCACGGTGCGGGCAACAGTGACCAATGTGGGTACACGCAAAGGCAGCGATGTTGCACAGGTATATCTGAGACTTATCGGTGCAGCGGGCCGTGTACCGCGCTGTAGTCTGGCAGCATTCCGGCGTGTGACGCTCGAACCGGGGCAGAGCACAGAACTGCACTTTACTCTGCCGAAAACAGCATTTGCTGAATATGATACACAGGGACGTGAGGTATACACAGCCGCAGAAGCGGAAATCTCGCTGGGCGGAGGCCAGCCGGATGCACGCACAGCGGCATTGACTGGCATGGTTGTGCCTACAACAACGGTGAAATGGGGAGGCTGGCAATGACAACAGGTTGGTTTGAAGCGCTGAAGCAGGAGGCGGAGCGTTTGGCGCTTTCTATGCCGGAAGAACTGCGGGAGAGCTTTAAAAAGTGCTATCTGAACACCGCCGAGACCACGGTGCAGACCCTGCCGGACGGCAGTACCTTTATCATTACCGGGGATATTCCGGCTATGTGGCTGCGGGATTCCGCCGCACAGGTGCACCACTATCTGCCGCTGGCCGCCCGCAATGATGCTGTATATGGCTTTATCAGCGCAGTGCTGGCCAAGCAGTTCTTCTATATTACAATGGATCCATATGGAAATGCGTTCAATGCCGGGCCGACCGGTGCCCACTATGCCCCCGATCACAGTGGCCAGACAGACTGGCAGTGGGAGCGTAAATATGAGGTGGATTCCCTCTGCTTCCCGGTGGATTTGGCGTGGCAGCTCTGGAAAGCAACTGGTCGCACCGAACACCTGACTGGCGAGGTACACCGGGGCATGGCCGGTATTGTGAAGCTCTGGCGTCTTGAGCAGCACCATGAGGAGCAGTCAGGCTATCGGTTTGAACGCGATACCACCCGTCAGACAGAGACGCTGGCCCGTGGTGGTCTGGGAACACCGGTAGCTTACACCGGTATGACATGGAGTGGCTTCCGCTGCAGCGATGACGCCTGTACCTATGGCTATAATATTCCAGCCAATATGTATGCTGCCGTGGTGCTGGATTATATGGTCGAGATTGCGGATAAAGTCTGGCAGGATGAAGTGTTCCGTGCCGGGGCTGCCGCCTTGGGCAGGGACATCCGTGCCGGTATCGAGAAATACGGCACGGTGGAAGATGCAGAGTTTGGCAAAATGTACGTTTATGAGGCCGATGGTTTTGGGCATCAGCTGCTGATGGATGATGCGGGTGTACCGGGGCTGCTGAGTGCGCCGTACTACGGCTATTGTGATAAGAATGACCCCATTTACCGCAGTACCAGGCGTTTTGCACTCTCGCCCCGCAATCCATTTTTCTTTGCAGGCAAAGCGTTGTCCGGGCTAGGCAGCCCACACACAAAACCGGACTTTGTCTGGCCAATGGGCATTATTATGCAGGGCTTCACCGTTCAACCCGAGGAAAGCCTGCGCACCCTTATTGAAATGATAGCTCACGCCGATGATGGCACCGGCTATGTCCATGAAAGCGTTCACAAGGATGATTCCTCCCGCTATACCCGCCCCTGGTTTGCTTGGGTGAACTCGCTGTACAGTGAACTGCTGATAAAAACCTTTGCAAAGTAATTTCGAACGAAATGATTCTATAAGGCAAAACGATTTTGCGTATTTCAACTATGAGGAAGAACGGTAAGGAGGCACTCTATGTACTATCTGGGCGTTGATTTGGGTGGTACCAACATCAAGGCTGCCCTTGTGACGGAAAGCGGCGAGATTGTTAAGGAGGCAAGTATCCCTACGAACCTGCCGCGCACGGGGGAAGAAATTTGTGATGACATTGCTGCTCTGTGCGGTCAGCTTGCGCAAGGGGAGCGGGTGGTCGGCATTGGTGTCGGCTGCCCCGGCACGGTAGACCACGGTGTGGTGCTGTACTCCAATAATCTGGATTGGCATGATTTTGCCATGGCCGATTATCTGAAAGCAAAAACCGGTATGCAGGTGTATATCGGAAACGATGCCAATGTGGCCGCGTTGGGCGAAGCGCTGGCAGGCTGCGCTAAGGGCGCGGAGAGTGCTGTGATTGTCACGCTCGGCACGGGTGTTGGCGGTGGCGTGGTGCTGGGCGGCAGATTGCTGACCGGCTACACCGGCGCAGCGGCAGAACCCGGCCACACGGTGATTCTGGACACACCAGATGCCCCTCTGTGCACCTGCGGGCGGCGCGGCTGCTTTGAGAGCTTTGCCAGTGCCACGGCCTTGATTCGCATGACAAAAGAGGCCCGCGCAGCCCACCCGGAAAGTTTGCTGAACACGCTGGCTCTCACAGAGAATGCTGTGACAGGCCGCACCGCGTTTGACGCTGCGACCAAGGGTGACGCCGCCGCGCAGGAGGTCGTAGACCGGTATACACGGTATCTCGCAGTCGGTGTGGCAAATCTGATCAACATCTTTTTCCCGGAGGTCATCGGGCTTTCGGGTGGTGTAGCCAATCAAGGCGAAAACCTGTTGGCTCCGCTGCGCGCTGCTGTAGAGCCGATGGTGTTCGGCAACGCTTTTGCCAAAAAGCACACCCGTATCACTACCTGCACCCTTGGTTACCGTGCCGGGGTAATTGGCGCGGCGCTGCTGGCAAAACAAGGGGAATAAGTCATAGCAGAAATCAAGCTGAAGGTAATCAGCGCATCGGGCGATACGCTGGCTGTCAGCCGCGTCAGGGAGAGCGTACCCCTTGTGCATACCGCCCCGTATGCGGACGGTGACTGGATTGCGCTGGAATGTGATGAGTCGGGCCTGTTCTGTGTGGTGCAGTTGGTGGACACAATGCCCCCGCGGCTGATCTACATCAAGGAGCGCGGCATGGATTTCCTGATTCCGCCCGCCGATAACCGCATTAACTACAATCCGCGCAGTTTTACCGGCAGCAGCCATCTGCTGCGCGTGCGTCTTGCCACGCCGGAGGAGATTGTCGCGCGGCGTAATCTGGCGTTCAATCCCTATGACTGCCATGACAGCCGCATTTTTTACCCGCATGCTTCTGCTAACATGGAAACCCGCGGAGAGGCCGTGTTTGCCGCCCGCAATGCAGTGGATGGCATTTACGAGAATGGCGTCCACGGTAGCTGGCCTTACCAAAACTGGAGCATCAACCGCGACCCGAATGCCGCGCTGACGATTGATTTTGGCCGCGCGGTTACGGTGGATGAAATCCGCTTGACACTGCGGGCCGACTTCCCGCATGACAGCTGGTAGACCCAGGGTACCATAGAATTTGACGACGCCAGCTGCGAGGTGCTACATTTCACCAAAACTGCCGTGCGGCAGGCCTTTGCCGCCACTCCGCGCACGGTGCAGAGCCTGAAGCTGTTTGAGCTGAAAAAAGATGACAATGCCTCGCCGTTCTCGGCTTTGACGCAGATTGAGGTCTGAGGAACGGAAGCTGCGCTTGGTACAGCACCCTGATGTAGAGTAGTACAGGTAACATAACCTTGTTTGCGCGAATGGATTCATCATGTTGATGAAGCAAATTTATTATACCGTCTTGGCAAACACGGTTGCAATAGTAGAGTGTACTCCCCAGTATCATTTTGTACTCATGTCCTATGAAATCCGCAGCAGATTAAAGGGCAAAATTCCTTTTTGCGGATAGGATAAGATTATTTAGTCTTTATTTAGTTCTATTAGTTATTTAGTTGTGCTGGGTTTACCTGTACAGGAAAATCCAGCACAGGTAAACCCCGTCATGGTATAAAAAATCCCCACAAAACGGGGGACTTCAGGCGTCACAGTGATGGGGCGGGCATGGTGCCGATGAGGCTGGAAATCGCCCAAACAGGGGCGTTTCTCGCGGCAACACGGGCTGTAATAGGCGATGATGTAGGCGGGTAATGGCACCGCTGTAAAAATGGGTTAAAATGTCCACGGCATACAACTTGATACTGGAAAGTAGAATTTGTTACTTATATCGCAAGGTCTTGCCCTTGCGTGAACCTCAAGAAATTTGTGCTCACAATAAAACCAAAGTTGCGCAGATAAATGAGCACCAGAGAGAATACTTTTCTTGAACGCCAGCCTGATTTTGCCCCCAAAACTGCCCCCAAAAGCATTTGGGACAGGAGGATACGGTGAGGAATTATTAGTACATATGGGACAAAATCCATGCGGAGGTGCGGGACAGGATACCACCATACCACACAAAAAAGTACAGTAACGCACTGACTTTGAATTTCTCATAACCCGGAGGTCGCAGGTTCAAGTCCTGTCTCCGCAACCAACAAAAGCTCGTTGAAACGACAAGTTTCAACGAGCTTTTTTCTACATCATGGAAAAAGTGGTAACAAGCTGGTAACTTTGACCCCAAAATGACCCCAAAACGGCAAAACGACTGCGCCCGGACGGCTGAAATTTTCAACCATCCGGGCGCTTTTGGTGGATAAATTTTGCGGAGTTGGCAAGTAAAAATAGGAGCGGTCGGTGCGGTCAGCTTGCCTTGACGAGTACCAGCACGCTGTTGGTCGGCACTACGATTTGGTCTTGTTTTGTGGGAATGGGTGGGTTCTTATATTGGCGTAGGGCTTTTTGGATTTGCTGTTTGACTTCCAGCAGGGCGGCGTCTAGTGTTGGCGCTTGTGTGGTGACTTTGGGGAAGTCAGGAGCATGGGCGGTGCAGCCGTCTGCTGAGAGTGTACAAAGCACAGGATAAGGCTGGTTCTCAACGGAGATACTGTACTGCATCCCGAACATATCATCCATCTTGTCCATTTCGCGCCGTTTGTGCTCGTCCATGCTGTGGACGTATGTGTCCATTGTGAACGCCACCGAGTAGTGACCGAGGATGGCTGACAGGGTCTTGTAGTCCATGCCGCGCTCCAGCGCACGGGTGGCAAAGGTATGCCGCAGGGCGTGGAAGGTAAAGTGTCCGATGTCAGCATCTTCCAACAGGCGGTCATAGTAATCCTTGAAAGTTTTCTGCTCAAAGTAGTGTCCAAACTCATTGGTGACGATGAAGCCATCGTCGGTGTACTTATTCCCTGCCCGAATCTTATCCTGCGCTTGCTGTTGTTTCCAGCGGGCAAGCTCGTCTGCCATTGTGCGGGTCAGCGGAATCATGCGGCGGGAGTTTTTCGTCTTGGGGGTGCCAAATACAATTTCGGTCTTGTTCTCGCCGTCGTGAGCTTCGTACTTAGCAAGACGGTTGATGGTACGGCGTACATGAAGCTGCGCGGTGGAAAAATCAATATCTTCCCACTTCAGTGCCAGCAACTCCCCCATGCGTAATCCCGTACACAAGTCTAAGCGGATAAACACGCCGTAGCGGTGGCGGTAGCTGGCTTGCACCAGCGCCCGCTGCTGGTCGTTGGTAAAGACTACGACTTCGGGCTTCTCGCCGCTGGGCAAGGTCACGGCATCGCAGGGATTGTACACTAACAAGCGCTCCTTTACGGCCTGCTGTAAGCACTTATGCAATGCCATGTGGTAGTTGCGAAGCGTCTTGGGCGACAGCCCTTCCTCGCGGAATTTGTAGTTGTAAAACTCCTGCAAGGTGTGTGGCTCTAACTTTTTCAGCAGGATTTTCCCCAGCACACAAAAATACTTGTTCAAGTAGCTGCGGTAGCTGGCATAGGTTGATTGCTTGATGGTATCCTTCATATAGGTGTCCAGCCAATACTCGTACCACTCGCCAAGAGTCACCGACATCGGATCACGCCAGCCCTGTGTGCGGACTTCGTGGGCTTGCTGCTGTAAAACGGCGATTGCTTCCTGTCGCGTGTTACAGCAGGTGGATGTGCGCCTGGGTTTGCCGGTTTTGTAGTCGATTCCGGCAGATAGCCGCACTTCCCACCGCCCGTCTGTACGCTGACGGATGTTGCCCTCGTTATGCCCGCGGCGCAGGGCTTTTTTAGATGTGTCTTTCACGGTGCATCGTCTCCTTTCGTGACACAAAGACTACCACAGGCTTGCGGAGAAAGCTATTCATCAGACCCGACAATCTTCGGGTTCTCGTTTTGGGCTTTATTGACCTTTTGCCGTTCCAGCCAGTCCAGTAACTCATCCCGCCGCACCGGCAGTCGGTTTCCAATGTGGAACGCCGGAAAAGTCGCGTCGTGAAATATCCGATAGGTGGTCGAGCGTGAGATACCGAAGTAAGTTTGCACCTCCTTGGGACTTACAATATTGGGTAAATCTTGAAATTCCGTGTTCATGGGTTCCTCCTATGTAAGTAGTGAAAAAACGCTTTCACTATATAGCCACTGGGAAAGGGCAAAAAGTATCGCAGGCTTTTGAGATGTAATAATTTGTAATAAAATGTCGACATTATGTAGCCAGTGGGAAGGCGCAAGATTTGACCTGTATCCAACAAAAATTATCATCAAAATTAAAACAGGCAAGCCGCAGATTAAAACGGCTTGCCTGTAGAATGACGATGCTGACGGTAATGACGATGTTTTTGATATACCCCTTTACCCTATCCCACGAACACCGTCACCATCGTCACCACCGTCACACTTATAGCGAAATGACGCTTGCAGTTTACTACTGCTCGAAACAAAAATAATGATATTACGAAAAACATAAAATCGGAATGACGCAGATGACGCTAATGACGCTGAATCTGGGATATGGTATAGGGATATCCCCAAAACAGCGTCACAAGCGTCATCAGCGTCACTATCGTCACACAAGAGCAGCGAGGGGGTCTGGGGTACACCCCAGAAATGCGTTTGTGGATATCCAAACGCTATGCTAGCAAAACACGTCTACCCCCCCAAAAAAACGATAGCACCCAACCCAGATGCCCATACAAATTCGTATATCCCCAGAGTGAATCACCTGTGATTCATCCAAAAATCTTGACTCGAAAAAGTGAATCCGTTCTGATTCATTTTTTCAGAAGAGACACAATTTAAACAATGGAAGAAATCTACATCGAAAGGCATCCACCTGATTTGAAAATTTCCCGCAAAACATTCTACATTACCCCCTTGCCAAATTCTAAAAATCCTGTATTATAATAGGTGTGGCGCTGAAATTTGCAATCCATTGGGATCGGAGTTTCAGTATTATGAAAAATACAATGTTGGAAATGACACGCTATGCGGCGCTGGCTCGTCAGGCTGTGGCGGAGGGTGTTGTCCTGCTGAAAAATGAGGCTGTCTTACCGCTGGCTCCCGGCGGCAGGGCGGCCTTGTTTGGGTACGCACAATTTCACTACTATAAAAGCGGAACCGGATCCGGCGGACTGGTCAATGTGACCCATGTGCCGAATCTGCCGGAGATACTGGGCGGTGACGGCGGCTATCGGCTGGATGCCGAGGTGCAGGCCCGCTATGCCGCATGGCTGGCAGACCACCCCTACGAGATGGGTACCGGCTGGGCGCAGGAACCATGGTTCCAGCCGGAAATGCCGCTGGACGAAGAATTTGTCCGCGCTGCCGCCCAGCGCGCCGATACGGCGTTCATCGTCATTGGCCGCACAGCGGGCGAGGATCAAGACAACACAAACACCCCCGGCAGCTTTCTGCTGACCGAGGACGAAGAAAATATGCTGGCGCTGGTATGCCGCTATTTCAATAAATCTGTTGTGCTGCTCAATGTTGGCAACATTATTGATATGCAGTGGGTCGCGCGATATAACCCCAGCGCGGTGGCTTACATCTGGCAGGGCGGACAGGAGGGCTGCCGCGGTGTGCTGGATGTGCTGAACGGTACGGTCAGCCCCAGCGGCAAACTGCCCGATACGATTGCCCGTACCCCGGCAGATTACCCTGCTGCTGGCTACTACGGTGCGGACGACCGCAATTTCTATGCCGAGGATATTTATGTCGGCTACCGCTACTTTGAAACATTTGCGCCGGAAAAGGTGCTGTATCCTTTTGGCTTCGGTCTTTCTTACACAAAATTTGAGGTAAAACTGTTGAGCGCGGACGAAAACGCCGATGGTATCACAGCCGTTGCCACGGTCAAAAATATCGGCGCCCGTCCCGGCAAAGAGGTTGTACAGCTGTATTGCACCGCGCCGCAGGGGCTTCTGGGCAAGCCCTCTAAGGTGCTGTGCGCCTTTGCCAAGACCAAAACACTGGACCCCGGAGAAAGCCGGACTTTGACGCTGACTGTGCCGTGGCGTAATTTTGCCAGTTATGATGACAGCGGCGCCACCGGGTACAAGTCCGCCTTTGTGCTGGAAGCCGGTGACTATGTTTTCAGTCTGGGTACCGATGTGCGCAATGCCGTGGCGGTCTTTACGGTCACGCTGCCGCTGATGGTGGTGGAGCAGCAGGAATCCGCCGCTGCACCAGCCGCAGCTTTTGAGCGGCTGCGCCCCGGTGCGGACGGTTCCCCCGCATGGGAGCCCGTCCCCACTGAGGTCGAGCTGCCCGAGATCCATCGTGCCATCCGTCTGCCGAAAGAGCACCCCCAGACGGGGGACAAGGGCATCCGCCTGCAGGATGTGGCTGACGGCAAGGCGGACATGGCTGATTTTGTCGCGCAGTTCAGCGACGACGAGCTTTGCACCATCGTCCGGGGCGAAGGGATGAACTCCCCGCGCGTTACGCCGGGTACAGCCGGGGCTATCGGCGGTGTCAGCGATGCCCTGCAGCACTACGGTCTGCCTGCGGCCTGTTGTTCCGACGGCCCCAGCGGTATCCGTATGGACTGCGGTACGGTAGCTTTCGCCATGCCCAATGGCACCTGCTTAGCTGCGACATTCAACGAGGAATTGAGTGCGGAACTCTACTCGATGGAAGGGCTGGAACTGCGCAAAAATCACGTTGACACGCTGCTGGGCCCCGGTATCAACATCCATCGCCACCCGCTGAACGGCCGCAATTTTGAGTATTTCTCCGAGGACCCGCTTTTAACCGGAAAGATGGCCTGCGCCCAGCTGCGCGGGCTGCACCGCTGGGGCGTGACCGGAACCATCAAGCACTTTGCCGCCAACAATCAGGAGCATCGCCGCCACTTTGTGGAGTCGGTCATTTCGGAACGCGCTTTGCGGGAAATCTACCTGCGCGGTTTTGAAATCGCTGTCAAGGAGGGGCGTGCTCGCTCAATTATGACATCCTATAACCCGCTGAACGGCTACTGGACGGCAAGCAATTATGACCTTGTCACGACGATTCTTCGTGGTCAGTGGGGTTACACCGGTCTTGTGATGAGTGACTGGTGGGCCGAGGGCAACGACCGTGGCGGTGCCGGCAGCACCAAGCATGTGGCAGCCATGGTCCGCGCCCAGAATGATGTTTTTATGGTCGTGACCGACCCGGAGCATAACTCCGGTGGGGATGATCTGGCAGTCGCATTGAACGAAGGCCGCCTGACCCGTGGTGAATTGCAGCGCAGCGCGGCGAACATCTGTCGCTTTTTGCTGCAAACACCCGCTTTCCGCCGCAGTATCGGCCACACGAGTGTACTGGATGACCAGCTGGAGGCAATGGCCGAGCAGGATATGCAGCAGGCGGCACAAAACGGTTTTCCCTTGACGCTGCGCGATGGCACAGCCATCGACATTGCCGCCATCGACAACGGCTACCGCCGCACGACGGCGTTCCGCGTGACAGCAGCCGAGGGCGGCAGCTACACATTGCACCTGCGCTGCCGTGCCATGCCGGGCAACAGCCCACTGGCCCAAATCCCGGTATCGGTGTTCGCAGGCCGTGCGTTCCTGAAAACTATGACCATCACCGGCGCTCAGACAGACTGGTGCGATTTTACCGTCAGCTTGCCCGCGTTGAACACAGGAGACGAGTTCTTCCTGCGGTTTTATTTTGGCCAGAGTGGCATGGAACTGGGCGCTGTTATATTGAAAAAATGAGAACTGCAAGTCGAAGTGGGAGGGAGGCTGCGGCCTTATGAAACTTGACAGCATAAAACTTCCAAGGCAGAAAAGTGTGCGCGGCGGTTGGTTTTTATCCTACATCCTTGTACTGATCGTGCCGCTGCTGCTCTGTTTGCTTTTATATAATTACTCCGCCGGTATTATTACGGCGGAGTCCAAGCGGATCTATGGTTCGGCGCTGGATCAGGCCCGCATCGATCTGGACAGCTACCTGACCGAGATCGAGCAGACGCTTTCCCGCACAATGCAGGACCAGACCGTGCAGCGAATGGTCACGACCAAGAAGCCGCTGGACGGTTATGATCAACTGGCATTGGTCAACACCCAGAGTGCGCTTTTAACGATTGAGACCGGGCACCCGAACATTAGCAATGTGTGGATCAGTCTGAACAATCTGGACAGTGTGATTTCCAGCCGGGGCTACCTCGACCAGCATTTGTTTTATCTGTCCCGGTTCAAAAACAGCAGCATGAGCGAGGATGCATGGCATGAACTGCTGCACGAAAGCCACCCCCGGTGGGAGATGGTTCAGCTGGAGAACGAAGGCGGCACAGACTTTCTTTTTATCCGCTCTGCACTGACGAGCGGGCTGTCCTACGCCGACGCTACCGTTGTGGTGACGGTGAAAAAAGATCTGTTCGTCAAGCGGTTGCAGCAGTTCTGCTGGGACCCGGAGCTGGATTTCTATGTCTTAGCTGCGGACGGCACAGCCATCTGCAAAACGGCAGCGGGTGACCCGCCTGCCATGGATATTGTGCAGGCAGCGGCCGACGGTTCGTTTGCCTTTGGTTCGGGCGGTCAGCAAGCCTACCTGACCCGTGCCAGCAGCGTGACGGATTGGCAGTATGTGCTGAACATTTCCAATAAGCTGCTGATGAAAAACACCCGCATGACTCAGTTGTTCACCTGGGGTGGCATGGTGCTCTGCATGATGTTAGGGTTGGGGTTGTCTGCTGGGCTGACAAAGAAAAATTATCAGCCGCTGGGCGCGTTGGTCAGCCCCTATGACGGCACAGACGAGGCTCCCGATCTGATCGAGAAAAACGAGTTTGAGCGGCTGGAATACTACTCCCAAAAGAGCCGCCGCGAGCGCAGCGACCAACAGCATGAGCTGTGGAAAAGCCAGCAGACCCTGCGGCGCTACTATTTAAAATCCCTGTTGGAAAGCCCGCTGGGTCTCAGCCAAGAGACTGCCGAGCGCGGCGGCATCCGGTTTGACGCGCTGTTTTATACGGTGGTCGTCTTTAAAAATCCGATGGCCGACAGCGCACCGGAGGGGGATGGCTCGCTCTTTGCGGCGTTGCAGATCGCTATTATGAACATTTTCCAGGAAATTGCCGAGCCGCACTTTGCACTGGAACTGACCGCCTTAGGTGAGACCTGCGTGGCCATCGTGGGCATGCAGGAAAACACCCTCGCACAGGACGAGCAGCTGCTGGCGGACATCCGTGAGACACAGCAGCAGATTCGTGCCCACTTCCATGCGGACCTGGGGGCGGCTGTGGGCGAGACCCACGCCGGGGCGGCGGACATCCGTGCAGCCTACCAAGAGGCGCTGGAAGCGCTGAGCTATCTGCGGGATGACGGTGAGCCTGTGGCCTACCGTGGTATCCACGATGCCCGCACGGCCTACACATTCCCCTTGGAGACCGAGCGCAAGCTCATGGATTTGATTTCCTTGGGCAGCGAGGAAAACACTGCCGCCCTTATCCGGCAGGCGTTCCCGCTGGACGGTGCGGTACAGGACCCCAATGTGGCACGCTGCCTTGCCTATGACATTACGGCGGCCCTGATCAAGGGCGCAGCTATGGCCGGGCTGGACGACCAGAAGGACATCCGCTTCTCGCCCGGGGATGCGGGCAGTCCCGAGGAATTGCAGGCACATTTGATTAAAATTTCCGCTACGCTCTGTGGCCGTGTGCGGCTGCTGAAGGGCAGCACCAGTACGACCCGCGCCCTCTGCGACCGGGTGGAGCAGTACATCAGGGAAAACTATGCTGACCCGGACCTGAATATCTCCCAGGTGGGGCAGCACTTTGACATGACGCCCACCTACTTGTCCGCGCAGTTCAAGAAAGAGACCGGGGTGGCGTTGCTGGCCTACATCAGTAATGTCCGCGTTGAAGCAGCCAAACAGCTGTTGACGCAGGGGCTTTCGGTGGCAAAAATTGCCGAGCAGACCGGCTACCGGGACAGCGGCTCGCTGATCCGCGTGTTCAAAAAGGTTACCGGCATGACGCCCGGGCAGTACAAGGCTGCACACAGCGAGGAGTAACCCCCAAAAGCAAAAGCCGGACTGTCGCAGTCCGGCTTTTGCTTTTGCACATGGCACTTATACAAGATGCACAAAAACAGACCGGTGCATTTTGTGCATAAATTTTGCCGTTTTGGAAATTGCCTATGAATTTTGGAAAATTCCCATGTTCGATTTGAGGTTTTGCCTATTTTTTAGGGCTTTTTATTCTGGTTTTGCTGCCGGCGGTGTGGTAGGCTCTAAGCACGGAACGAACACCGGCCACCGAAAACCAAATCCATTCAGCGCCACAAAACCTCAGTGGCCGGGCCTCGTTCATAAGAGAGAAAAGCACTACAAAGAAGGAGGAACCCCAACATGAAAAAAATCAAGCAGGCCACCGCGCTGGCCGCTGCGGCAGCCCTGTCCGCCACAATGCTGGCAGGCTGCGGCGGCAGCACCGAAAGCACGGCATCCACCGCGACCGCCAGCAGCGCCTCTACCACTGCGGAGAGCGGCAGCGCAGGTGAGTTCACCTACCCGATGGCCGCAGGTCACAGCATCACCTACTGGTGCAACCTGAACGAGAACATCGGCTCCTATTACAAAGATATGGGCGAAAGCCCCTTTGGAAAGGGTCTGATGGAGAACACCGGCGTAAACATCACCTTCCTTCACCCGCCAACAGGCGGCGAGAATGAGCAGTTCAACCTGCTGGTTGCTGATGGTGATCTGCCTGATGTTATGGAATATCACTGGCAGAACTACCCCGGCGGTCCGGAAAAGGCAATCTCCGACGGTGTTATCGTCTCGCTGAATGACATCATTGACCAGTACTGCCCGAACTTGAAAGCCTATCTCGACGCCAACCCCGAAATTGCCCGCCAATGCCGCACCGATGACGGCAACTACTATGCATTCCCGTTCATCCGCGGCAATGAGGAACTGCGTGTCACGGAGGGACTGTTCATCCGGCAGGACTGGCTTGATGAGCTTGGCTTGGAAATCCCCACCACCATTGACGAGTGGCACACCGTGCTGACTGCTTTTAAAGAGGAAAAGGGCGCAACCGCTCCGTTCTGCTATGAATGGACGATGGGTGCCCTGACCGACAACAACCCCTTTGCTTATGCTTATGACACGAAACGCGGCTTCTATGTAGGCGAGGATGGCAAGTCCCACTACGGCGCGGCCGAGCAAAACTACAAAGAGTACCTGCAGACCATGCACGATTGGTATGCCGAGGGTCTGCTGGACCCCGACATGATGACTTCCAGCTACGAGACGGTCAGCGCCAAGATGAGTAACGGCAATGCCGGTGCGTCCTTCGGCTGGGCAGGTTCCCGCATGGGTGTCTGGAGCAATGCCGGTGTCGAAATCGAACCCAAGTTCAACCTGCAGCCCTGCCCCTATCCCTCCCGTGATAAGAGTACCCTTGTCAAGATGGGGCAGATTGACAGCGCCTGCCCCAATCAGGGCATGGTCGCCATCACCACCTCCTGCAAGGATGTTGAGGCTGCTGCCCGCCTGCTGGACTGGGCTTACAGCGACGAAGGTCATATGTACTATAACTTCGGTACGGAGGGTGTTTCCTACGAGATGGTCAATGGTGAGCCTGTTTACACAGACCTGATCCTGAACAACTCCGATGGCATGGCTCCCGGTACGGTTATGACCCATTACCTCCGCGGCAACTACAACGGTCCTTTCGTGCAGGATCTCAGATATCTGAAGCAGTATTACACTCTGGATGGTCAGAAGAAGTCCAATGAGACTTGGGCTGTGGCGACTGCTGCCCAATATGCCATGCCCAATGTTACCCCTACGGCCGAGGAGAGTGAGGAGTACTCCACCATCATGAACGAGGTCGAGACCTACCGCGATGAGATGACCAACAAGTTCATCCTGGGTACCGAGAGCCTGGATAACTTCGACCAGTATGTTGAGACGCTGAACAGCCTGGGTCTGCAGCGCGCCATCGAGATTCAGGACGCTGCTCTGGAACGCTACAACGAGCGCTGATAACACCCTGTTTCGGCAGCCATAACATGGGACGGGCAGCTGGCCCGTCCCACTTTTTTCTCAAAGGGAGAAATTCTTATGAAAACACCTACTGCCAAAAAGACAGAAATACCGACCAAGCCGATCAATCGCAACGGCTTTGCGTTCCGCGCCCGCCGGGACTGGCAACGCAACTGGGAGCTATACATCATTATCATCCCCGTGCTGATGTATTTTATTCTGTTCCAGTATAAGCCGATGTACGGTGCGCTGATCGCATTCAAAAACTTCAAGCCTGCACTGGGATTTCTCGGTAGTCCGTGGGTCGGCTTGGACAATTTTACCCGCTTTTTCACAAGCCCGTTCTTTGGGCGTCTTGTCCGCAACACGCTGCTGCTGAGCTTTGAGCTGCTGCTGTTCGGCTTCCCTGCGCCCATCATTCTGGCGCTGCTTATCAACGAAGTCCATCATAAGGGTTTTAAAAAGAGTGTTCAGACGCTGACTTATCTGCCCCACTTCATCTCGCTGATTGTCGTCGTCGGCATGATCACCGACTTCTCGATGACAAGCGGTCTGTTCAATGACATCATTGTCTTTTTCGGCGGTGAGCGCAGCCCGCTTTTGCAGAACCCGGCACTCTATCGCACCATCTATGTGCTGTCCGACATTTGGCAGCAGGTTGGCTGGGGCTCCATTATTTATCTGTCGGCTTTGTCCGGCGTGGATGCCCAGCTGTATGATGCCGCTTCCATCGACGGCGCGGGTCGCTTCCAGAAGCTTTTGCATGTCACACTGCCGGGCATCATGCCAACCATCATCACAATGCTGATCCTGCGCATCGGCAGCCTGATGAGCATCGGCTACGAAAAGACCATCCTGCTCTACAACCCCTCCACCTACGACACGGCGGATATTATCTCGTCCTATGTTTATCGCGTCGGTCTGCTGGAACAGGGCTGGAGCTACTCTACGGCCATCGGCCTGTTCAACAGTGTCATCAACTTGATTTTACTGGTGCTGGCGAACAAGCTCAGCAAAAAGCTGGCCGATACAAGCCTTTGGTAAGGGGGGATCCACCATGCTGAATACAAAAACCACGAAGATCAAAATGTCCACCGGCGAAAAGATCTTCTCCGTCATCAACTATATTTTCCTGGCACTGGTGGCCGCTGCCTGCCTGTACCCGATGCTGTATGTGCTGTTTGCGTCTTTTTCCAACAGCAACCAGCTTATGCGCCACACCGGCATTCTGTTGTGGCCGCAGGGGTTCAGCGCCGGCGCGTATGAAATGGTGTTCAAAAACCCGATGATAGCGCGCGGCTACCTGAATACGATGTTCGTGCTTGTCATGAGTTTGATTTTGCAGATCACGCTGACCTCGCTGGGTGCGTACTTTCTCTCCCGCCGCAATGTCATGTTCCAGAAGCCCATCATGCTGCTCATCACATTTACAATGTTCTTCTCCGGCGGCATGATCCCCACCTACTTGAATATGAAGAGCCTGCACCTGACTGGCAGCCTGTGGGGCTTGATCCTGCCGTTCATGATCAGCGTGTACAATCTGATTATTCTGAAAACCTCGTTTGCTTCTATTCCGGAATCCTTGATTGAGGCCGCCCGCATCGATGGCGCAAGCCATCTGAAGGTGCTGTTCTCCATTGTGCTGCCGTTGTCCAAGGCAATTCTGGCTGTTATGGTGCTGTATTATGGTGTCGGTGTGTGGAACGGCTGGTTCTGGGCGTCTGCTATCCTGCGTGACCGCGAGATGTACCCCCTGCAGCTCGTCCTGCGCGAGATCTTACTGCAGAACAGCACCTCCAACATGACGGGCGGCACCAGCGTCGGCGATGTGGAATCTGTGGCCGCCACTGTCAAGTATGCCACCATCATGGTCGCAACGGTGCCGATCCTCTGCATCTATCCGTTCCTGCAGAAATACTTTGCCGCTGGCGTCATGGTCGGCGCAGTCAAGGAGTAAAGGAGAAAAAGTATGTCCGAACGTTTCACTGCGCCGCAGGATGATGCGCTGTATTTACAGATGTGCGCGGAAATCGAGGAAAAGCTGCGGCGTGCTGCGCCGCTGTACACCCGCCGCTACCCGCATGTCAGCACTCTGCCCGCCGAGGGGCTGCGCTACACGCCGGAGGAAAACAACATCTGGACTTCCTCTTTCCTCCCCGGTATGATGTGTCTGGCCGCCAGACGCACCGGAGATGCTGCATTCCTGCAGTACAAGGACGACTACCTAGCGTCGTTCAAGGCACGGCTGGATAACCGCATCGGCATCAGCCACGATCTGGGCTTTTTGTACACCTTGTCCGCAGTTGCTTTGTACAAGCTGACGGGGGATGAGGAGGCCAGAGCGCTGGCCCTGCGCGCTGCCGATATGCTGTGTGAGCGCTACAACGAGAAAGGCCGCTACATTCAAGCGTGGGGCGAGTTCAATGTCGGCACGCCCTATGTGAAAATCATCGTGGATACGATGCTGAACCTGCCGCTGCTGTTCTGGGCCGGCGAGACGACCGGGAACGCCCGCTATGCGGACATTGCCACCGCCCATGCCCATACCTGCGCAGACTATCTCGTGCGGGAGGATTACTCCTCGTTCCACACCTATCTGATGAATCCCGCCACAGGTAAGGCTGTTGAAGGGCGCACGCATCAGGGCTTCCACGATAACACAACTTGGGCGCGCGGACAGGCATGGGTCGTGACCGGGTTTGCGCTGGCCTATACCTACACAAAAGAACCGCGCTTTTTGGAAGTGAGCCGCAAGGCCGCCGAGGTGTTTTTGCAGAACCTGCCCGCCGACTTTGTCCCCTACTGGGATTTCACCTTTAACGACCACATCCCCGACCTCCGGGACAGCTCCGCTGCGTCGATTTTTACCTGTGGACTGCTGGAGCTGGCACAGTATGTAGACGACGCCGAGGCCGCGCAAGACCGCGCCGCCGCCCGGACCATTGTTCGCAGCCTCTACGACCATTATTTTCTGCATGACCCCGACCGCGTGGGTGTGCTGACCGACGCCATCTACCACCGCGATACCGGTGCAACCTGCGTCATCTGGGGCGACTATTTCTTCTATGAGACCCTCCTGCGCCTGCTGGGCGGGGATAAGTGCTTCTGGTAAATTTATAAAAGCCTTCCCCTGTGGGGGAAGGTGGCGCGCAGCGCCGGATGAGGGGAAAACTGAATGGCGCTGCCCCTGCATGGGTGGCCGCGGAAGGTCTGCCCTCATCAGTCTGCTTCGCAGACAGCTTCCCCCTCGAGGGAAGCCTTTTTTATCATCACGAAAGGATCATCACTATGGATGTTTTTGCATCGGCTTTAGCCGTTAACCCTATGCAGACCCGACAGGACGCCGTCACGGCGCTGCTGGATTTGATTCGTCCGCTCAAAGCTTTTTACTCACCGGGGGACGCCCTGCTCAAGGTCGGCAACACAGCTGCGCACTACGGTGAAAAGGACGCCCGCATGGAGGGCTGGGCGCGTATCCTCTGGGGGCTTGGTCCGCTGTTTGGCGGCGATAATACCGCCCTGCCCACTGAACAGCAGGCAGAAATCACGGAATGGGTCGACCTCTACCGCACGGGTCTTATCCATGGCACCGACCCAAGCCATCCCGAATACTGGGGGGATATCTTCGACTATGACCAGAAGATGGTCGAGACTGCCGCGCTGGATCTGGCGCTCTGCCTTGCCCCGGATATGCTTTGGACACTGCTGACCGACGCCCAGAAGCAGAACGTCTACCGCTGGCTCAATCAGATGAATGCCCACCGCATCCACCCCAACAACTGGCGTTTTTTCCGCATCTTAACGAATATGACCTTTGCACGGCTGGGTCTGCCCTATGATACCGACCAACTGAAGGATGATTTTGGCGTTGTCGAGCATTGCTATACCGGCGGCGGCTGGTATTTTGACGGCAACCCCGGTCAGCTGGACTACTATATTCCCTTTGCCATGCACTTTTACTCGCTCATCTGGTCGGCGCTCTCCCCGCTGGATGCCGATGGCTACGCGACCAAGCTCAAGACCCGCAGCGGCGAATTTGCCGGGGATTTCATCCAGTGGTTTTCCGATGACGGCGCGGAGCTTCCGTTTGGTCGCAGCCTGACCTACCGCTTCGCCCACGCGGCATTCTTTGCGGCCTATGCGTTTGCAGGGGCGCAGAATGAAAGCATCCCATGGGGTGCGGTGCGTCATACCGTGCTGACCAACCTGCACCACTGGTTTCAATACCCCATCACCGACGCGGCGGGCGTGCTGACCATCGGCTACCAATACCCGAACCTGCTCATGAGCGAACGGTACAACGCCCCCGGCAGCCCCTACTGGGCATTTAAGGCGTTCCTGTTTTTGGCGCTGCCCGCCGATCATCCGTTCTGGACTGCGCCCGATGCAACAGTTCCGCACCCGGCACAGCAGCGGCAGGACAAACCGCATATGCTCGTCTGCCACGACGGTGTGCATATCACGGTGTTCCCGGTGGGGCAGCACTGCATGAACCACGGGGCCATCAGCGCCAAGTATGAAAAGTTTGTCTACTCCAACCGCTTTGGCTTCAGTGTTGGCCGCGGCACCGATCTGGAGGACGGCGCGTTCGACAACACATTGGCTGCCAGCCCGGCAGGGATGAACTTCTACCGTATGCGTTACGGCACGGATGACTTTGCCGTGACGGACACTTACACCTACGCCGCTTATACCCTGCTGCCCGGCACCACGGCGCAGAGCTGGGTCGTACCCTGCGGCGGCAGCTGGCATGTGCGTGTGCATAAAATTGTGACGACTTCACCCGTAGACATTGCCGACGGCGGTTTTGCTCTTTCGGTCGAGGAACCGTTCACCCGTCGCGTCGGAGCCGAGGACGGCAAGGTGCTGCTGCAGCGGGTCGAGAATGTCAGAGGCGGCAAGGCGGTGTTTCTGCCGTGGGGCTGCACGGCGGCGGTCAGTCTGCTGGGCGGCGCACAGACCGAGTTTGTGCGCACCTTCCCCAACACGAACTTGATGGCAAACCTCTGCGCTGTGCCCTATTTGAAAGCTACCTTGCAGCCCGGTACGCATATTTTGGTGGACGCTTTCTACGCCCGCCCGGCGGATTCCGATGAACACGGCGGTTTCGCAGTCAAGCCTTTTGCTACGCGCAAAGGCAATGCAATCGAGATCTCCTGCGCGGACGGCCGCACGATTCGTATTGATCCGGAGGGCTGAACCATGCACAAAGCTCTGCTGCGCCGCTGGTGCGACGCGATGCTGAAATATCAGCTGTACGATACAGGCGATACTCGGCTGGACGGCGGGCTGCTCTGTCCTGCCTGTATGCGGGTACATGGCCGCAGTGCCGATGCGATTTTGCCGCTGGTGACCCAGTGGCAGACCGACGGCGACGAGCGCTGCCTGCATGCGGCGGAAAAGCTGTTCGCATGGTCGGCTAATATGCGCCGCCCCGACGGCAGCATGAACAATGACACGAACAGTAATTGGAACGGCATCACGGTATTTTATGCAAACGCCTTGGGTGAAACGCTGCTCCGGTACGGGGACAAGCTGCCCGCTGCAGACCGCGATGCATGGACAGCCCGCTTTGCCGAGATGGCGGAGTATCTCTGCCAAAATATTGAAAGAATCGGCGGCAATGTCAACTATCCCATCACCTGCGCCTACACAATGGCACTGGCCGCGCGCCTTTTGGGTGAGGAGCCGTTCGCAGCCAAAGCAAAGCAGCTGGCGGATTTTGCCGTGACACACATCACGGCGGACGGTCTTTTGTACGGCGAAGGTCACCCTATGACAGCCGTAACGCCCAAGAACTGCCGCCCGGTGGATCTTGGTTATAATGCGGAAGAATCGCTGCCTGCGCTGATTCTGTACGCTGAACTGACCGGGGATGAGGATGTAGGCCGCGCTGTGCTGCGCACCGCACGGGAGCACCTCAACTTTATGCTGCCCGACGGCGGGTGGGATAATAGCTTCGGCAGCCGCAGTTACAAGTGGTGTTGGTGGGGCAGCCGCACCTCAGATGGATGCCTTGCGGGCTTTGCGGCCCTGAGCCGCCATGACCCGGTGTTTGCCGCCGCTGTGCAGAAAAATCTTGAATTGCTGAAGCGATGCACCCATGACGGTCTTTTGTACGGCGGACCGATGTATATAACAGCAGGGGAACCCGCTTGCATCCACCACACATTCTGCCATGCCAAGTCCGTGGCGGCACTTGTGCATGATGGCTGGCAGTCCCCGGCGGCGCTGCCCAAGTTGCCATCGGAGACTGCGGCTGGAGCACGGTATTATCCCACCATCGATACGGTTCGCATCGCGCAAGGCAACTGGCGCGCGACTGTGACAGGGTATGACTATGAATACCTGCCCGGCGGTCACCCCACGGGCGGTATGGTGTCACTGCTGTGGCACGCCGCCCGCGGTCCGGTGCTGGCGGGAAGTATGGACCCTTACCGCCAGAACGAGCCGAACAATATGCAGATGCCGCGCTGGCAGTTTGACATTTGCACCACGCCGCGCATCGAGCTGCGCCGCGATGGTAAAATCTATTGCAGCAGCAACGATTTGACTGCTGCCTTAACCGTGGGCGAAAATGAGACGAGTGCAGGCGGCAGATTGCGCACTGCGGCCCAAGACGCCGCCGGACGGTACGATTTTGCCGTTTCCGTAATGCCGGGAAAAGTTACCGTGACGGGTCAAAGTGAGGACGCGGACGCAAGGTTTATCCTGCCCGTCATCTCGCCGGAGGGGGAAAATGTTGCGTGGCAGGATGCCAACACCGTGCGCATCGGCAGCGGTCCCGCTGCCCTAACCGTGCAGGCGGACCGCCCACTGACCCTGCCGCCGGAGTACGGCACACCCGTCCGTTTTCGCCGCCTGTTCAACCCGGTAGGTGGTTTTCAATCGGTAGTGCTGACCCTGCCCGCCGAGCATCCATTCACTGTCACTCTGAGAATTGGAGAGAAAGAATGAACGATATATTGCTTAAAATCACAAACGGAGACAGAACACTGGCGCAAGCCTGCAACCACCTTGTCTACCCGGCAGCCTACGCACCCGGCGATAGTATTACCATGACCGTGCCGGAATCGGGGTACTATGTCATCCGGCTGGACGATGCCATGAATGAGGAATTTGTCTACATGAAAGAAACTTCTTTCACGCTGGAAATTCCCTTTGCGGAAGCGCGAATCAGTTACAGCCCGCGAGCTTTTTCCGGACCGATGCACTATCTGTCGGCACGGTCCGCGCGGACTGAGGAGATCGCAGCACCGCGCAATCTGGCCCGCAATGGTTATGACTGCCACGGTAATACGACCTGCTACCCCCACACATGGGCCAATGTGGAAACGCGGGGGGAAGCCGTTTTTGCCGTCCGCAATGCCATTGATGGCATCATCTGCCCAGAAAGCCACGGTGCCTACCCTTACCAAAGCTGGGGCATCAACCGTGATCCGGAAGCGTGCTTGACGCTGGAATTCGGCCGCCCGGTCAGAGCAGATACATTGGTGCTGACGACCCGCGCGGACTTTCCCCACGATGCGTGGTGGAAAAGCGCGAGAGTCACGCTTTCAAACGGAAATACACGGATCCTTACGTTGAAAAAATCCCCCGAGGGCAAGGGACAGAGCTTTGATTTGGGCGGATTCGTCATCACAAGTCTGATGCTGGACAACCTGAAAAAGGCCGACGACCCCAGCCCATTCCCGGCGCTGACACAACTGGAAGTATGGGGAACGAATGTATGCGATTAGAACGTGTGACCTCTGCCGCACACCCGATGTATACGCAGACGATGGCACTGTATAAAAAAGCTCCCCGCCCTATGAGCAGCGCGAAACACCGTCGCAGGAGCGTATTTTAGGGGATGGAGATTACACCTTTGTGCCAGTGTGTGACGGCAAACTATTTGTTGGTCTTGCGCTGTATTGGGAAACCGCAGAGTATCTGTATATCGAGCATTTTTACATTCTGCAGGCTCTGCGAAACCATCGTTATGGGCGGCGGACGTTGGATCTGCTGGCGGAATGCGGCAAGACTTTGATTTTGGAAATCGATCCGTCGATGGATGCGATTGTCTGCCGCCGCAAAATGTTTTATGAGCGCTGTGGCTTTGCCGAGAATCCTTTTCCACATATACACCCGCCCTACCACGCTGAAAATCGCGGTCATGCCCTTGTCGTTATGACGATTTTCCTACCGATTCCGCAGGAAAAATACAACGACTTTTACCGTTATCTAACTGAAAAAGTCTTGAAGGACGTCTTTTGACGAAGTGGACAAATAAATTATATCGCATGATAGCAACTGTGTGCAATCGTAAGTTGTACTCGCTGGTGTTAAGTTGTACGCATCCCTGCAAGATTACAGCGGAAAAATCCGGATTTTCATGTTTTTCAGATAAGATAGGATTCGTATTTGCTTTTTTAGTATTTTATTTATTTAGTATTTATTTGTGCAGGCTTTTCCTGTACAGGTGAAACCCGTCCGGGCAAAGCCTGCACAGGAAAAACCGTTCTTTGGTAAGAAAAAATCTCCGAAAAGTGGGGATTTTAGGGCTGCATTTGACTGAACGGCTACTGCGCCGATAGGCTACGAACGCGCCCAAACCGGGGCGTTTCTCACGGTGACAGGGGCGGTGTATGGGGATGGCGTGGAGTAGTGCTTGCGTACAACTTCTGTATAGAGAGTAAAATTTATATATTGGTTCATTGAGCTTTTCCTGTGCGAAAACCTCGTGATGTTGGTATCCGCATTTCTCAATGAGACCAAAGCTGCGCATTTATTTGAGCGTTGCGAGTCAGAATCCGTCTCACAGATTTGCCCCCAAAACTGCCCCCAAAAGGGTTTGGAACGGGTCAGCACGATGCAGCACTCTTTTGTACACATGGGACAAAATTCATTTCGCTCAATGGTACGCAATACCACAAAACCCAACAAAACCGCACTGTAACGCACAAATTTTAGATTTCTCATAACCCGGAGGTCGCAGGTTCAAGTCCTGTCTCCGCAACCAACAAAAGCTCGTTGAAACGACAAGTTTCAACGAGCTTTTTTCTACCTTATGGCAAAAGTGGTAACGATCTGGTAACTTTGACCCCAAAATGACCCCAAAACGAGAAAACGACTGCGCCCGGACGGCTGAATTTTTCAACCGCCCGGGCGCTTTTTGTGGATAAATTTTGCGGAGTTGGCAGGTAAAAATAGGAGCGGTCGGTGCGGTCAGCTTGCCTTGACGAGTACCAACACGCTGTTCTGCGGTACGACAATTTGTTCTTGTTTTGTGGGAATGGGCGGGTTTTTGTACTGGCGCAGGGCTTTTTGGATTTGCTGCTTGACTTCCAGAAGGGTGCTTGTTGTGTCTATTACCCTCTATATGGATGGGGTGTTTCCTTTTGCAGCATTCGCCACAGCGTTGTGCGGCTGATGCCCAAGCGCTCGGCAGCACGTTTCTGGTTGCCGTTTTCGGCTTGCAAGGCCTGTTGCACGGCGATTTGCTCGATCTCTTCCAGCGTTAGGTCAACGGGCAGAGCGTGGGTTTGGGGAACGGCACCGGGGTAGAAGGTACATTCCCGTTTCAACTGGTCGCGCACGGTCTCCACGGAGATATAAGGTGTCGTCGTGTGCAGCACCAACTCGTCCAGCACGCGGCAGAACTGGTCGTAGTTGCCAGGCCAGCTGTACTCCGTCATACATAAGTTCGCCTCCGGCTCAAAACCGATGACTGCACGGGCGTTGCGCATATTCAGGGTACTGATATACAACCCAGACAAGCGCGGAATATCTTGCAGGTGACTGCGCAGCGGCGGCATTTGCAGCATCAGGCAGTTCAGCATATCTACCAGTCGGGCATAGTGAGGGTGCATCGTTCCGGAACTGGAGCTACTGGCGACAAAGAAGAGCCGGTTGCGCTCCTGCGTATGCAGCGCCATTATGGTGGAGAACAACTCACTGAACTGCTCGTCAGTCAGTGCCTCCACATGGCTCATCATAAGGGTGCAGCCGTCACCCATCAGGGGGGAACGGTCGCTCGCCATCAGATATTTCCAGCCGGGGTGCATGAGCATGGCACAGTCAATCTTGATGAGCGGCGCGTTAGAAAGCGGCCCTTTGGCGTAGAGCATCCGCACCATCTGGGGCTTGGCTGTGCCAGGTTCACCGTAAACGACAAGTGGGCGATTGCTTTGCAAATATTGCTCCAGTGTCAGGTTGGCGGTGGAGAAAGACTGGGTAATGCCATAGAAACTGTCAAAGAAAGTATCTACTGCCTGTTGGCGATCCGAGTAGGCGATGCCGTATTTTTCCAGCGGGATGGACAGCCGACTCTTTTCGATTGTGACGACATGGCGCAGAGCCCCTTCCATTTGGATAGGGGTGCTCTGCAAAGCATAACGGATGCCATTCTCTTCAAGGCAGCTGCGGTGGGGCTCGGCGGTGCGCTGCATAATAGCTGAGTGTGCCTTTGCCAGCACACTGTCGGGGAGCTCGGGGGAGAGCGAGACGAACAAATCCTGTCCGGCCTCGTCGCTGACAAGGGTGTCATAGGGCATGGCACGGATGACGTCCTGAAAAAACTGCGCCAGCTCCAACGCTTTACGGCGGGCCAGCCCCTCCTGTACTGCGGTGTTCAGCGCATCCTCCACACTCTCGATACCGGAGGTGATGAGCAGGGCAGGAATGCCGTATTCCTGTGCCAATGAGTTAGTGACAACGTCGCACAGCACCATCTGACAACCAGAATTTTCCGGCCCCTGCAAAATGGTGCGGGCTTCTTTCTGGTCGTGGATGGTATAAATATCCACATTATAGCGCAGTACCTCGCACAGAAACGTGGCGTTGCGGGTGATGGCCGGGAAGCCGATGACGGCGTATTTACAGTTGTGATTCTCTGCCAGCTTGATAGAACGCAGGATGTCGTAGACAGACAATGGGATGTCCACGACCTTTAAATCTGTACAGCGGCGGATGGCCTCCGCTGTGCCGCCGCGGGAGAGGATGACGTCGTACTCCTCCTGCGCAGTTTGGGCGGCGGCAATCTCTGCGCCGGCAGTCAGATTGCCGACATGTACGTCGATTTGCAAATCGTCGCGAGATTCTGCAGCCTGCCGCATCAGGCTGGCAATACCCTCGTAAGGGGCAATGCCCAGAATTTTGATGGGGCGCATGGTAGAGGTCCCCCTTTTTATTAACTGTTTGAAATTGTAACTTTATCATAAGTGATTTGTGTTGCAAAGTCAATCATAAAAAATAAAATAGTTTCAAAAAGAAACACAAAAAAGCGAAAAGCGAAACAAAAACAGTTGACGAAACGGGACAATAATGGTAAGATTTAGACAAATCCGAGAGACGCAGGCAGAAATGATGCAGCAAAATGTACAAATGATGTAAAACGAGATGTAACAAAATGGAACACGTAGGAGGAAGAAATGGCACGGCTGACAGTTATCGCGGACGATTTGACCGGCGCACTGGATACAGGTGTACAGTTTGCCAACCGCTGTGTTTCTGTTCGGGTGGCGGCTGTGAACGCTGCTGTCGTGCCTGAGGAAATCTTCCATGCAGATGTTGCAGTCATTGATGCGGAGGTTCGCCATAAGACATCGCAGCAGGCCTACAATATCTGCTTGGGACTTGTGCAGCAGGCGCTACGCTGCGGAACAGACACCGTTTACATCAAAACGGACTCTGGTCTGCGGGGCAACATCGGCGCCATGTTTCAGGCGGCGCTGGATGCCGGCGGTGCGGCAGCTGCATACTATGCACCGGCGCTGCCGCAGATGAATCGCCTCACACGCGGCGGCATCCAGTACATTGACGGCGTACCCATCAACAAGAGCGTGTTCGGGCAGGATCCGTTTGAGCCGGTTCACTCCCCTTACGTGAAAGACCTTTTTCGGAACTGTCGGGCAGCAATCATCAGCTGCGGGCCCCGCGCTCTGCCGCCTCCGCCGCAGCACGGTCAGCAAATCGTCATCTGTGATGCCGAGAAGGATACGGACTTCCGGTGCATTGCCATGGAACTGCAGCGTACAAATGGCCTGAAAATTTTGGGCGGCTGCGCAGGGTTTGCGGCAGTGCTGCCGCCTTTTCTGGGGCTGGAGGGTGGGCCAATCAGCCTGCCCTGCATCAACGCGCCGCTCTTGGTACTTTGCGGCAGCTTGAACCCAATTACAAAGAGGCAGCTGGAATACGGTGCCGCTCACGGCGGTGTGCGTATCTCCCTGCAGAGTGAGCAGCTTGCCGCCGGCTACTTTGAAAGCCGCGCAGGGCAGGATTTCTTGACACAAATCGAGCAGCGGATGCAGGGCGGCTGCGATATGCTGATCGACACCGATGGCACCGATACCGCCGAGGATGCTGATACAGCCGAACAACTGCGCGGGCAGATCGCAGAACAGCTGGGGCTGCTGATGGCGCTGCTGCTGGAACGCCCCGCCGCAGACCACTACCTGCCGATGATCATCGGCGGCGATACGCTGATGGGCTTTATGCAGCAGTTGCCGGAGGCAGAGATTTCACCCTTGGGAGAGGCTGCACCGGGCGCAGTGCTCTTCACCGCACCGATGGCCACCCATGTTTCCCGCATTATCGTCTCCAAGTCCGGCGGATTTGGAGACGAGGACCTGCTCAGCAGGATACGTCAGAATTTGCAGAAAGGAACGGAAGATGATGAAGCAGTATCAACTTGCCATGCCGCAGCAGGTATTTAGCGGCGAGACTGGCATGCAGGCGTTGGAATCGCTGGCGGCCCGACATAAAAAAGCAGCCGTCTTTACGGATGCAGGCATCCGGGCATCCGGTGTTCTGGAACGCCCGCTGGCCGAACTGGACAAAGCGGCAGTACCTTATGTGGTGTATGACACCCTACCCGCCGAACCCACCTGCAATCAGGCCCAGCAGGTCATCGATACCTTCCGTGAGAGCGGCGCAGATTTGATTGTCGCCGTCGGCGGCGGCAGCGTGATGGACATTGCCAAGCTGGCCTCCATCACGGCGGACGGCAGCTGCACGGTACGCGATCAGTTGAAAGATCCGCGCATCGGCAAAAAGACTGTCAAGACCATTATGATTCCCACCACGGCGGGCACCGGCTCTGAGGCAACGCCCAACAGCATCGTGGCGGTGCCCGAAGAACAGTTGAAAGTCGGCATCGTCAATCCCGAAATGATCGCGGATGCGGTCATTCTGGACGGCGAGATGATCCGTCGCCTGCCACGCAAAATCGCAGCTTCCACCGGCATCGACGCACTGTGCCACGCTATTGAGTGTTATACTTCTGCTAAGGCCAACCCTTTCAGTGATTTGTTCGCGATGCAAGCGTTGCGGCTCATCTTCGCCAATTTGGAAAAAGCCTGCGACGACGCTGACGCGCTGGACGCGAAGGAAAAAATGATGCAGGCCGCCTTCTACGCAGGCGTTGCCATCACCTGTTCCGGCACCACAGCCGTGCATGCGCTGTCCTACCCGCTGGGCGGGCGGTACCACATCCCTCATGGCGTTGCAAATGCCATTATGCTGATGCCGGTCATGCAGTTTAATAAGTCTTGCTGCAGAAAGAAATTTGCAGAGGTTTATGATGCTGTTGGAGGCACGGGAGCCGGCACAGACACAGAAAAGGCTGACTGGGTCATCAATCAGATGGATGCTATGGTAAAGCATCTGGACATCCCCACATCACTGAAGCCTTACGGTGTGACGGAAACCGATCTGCCTCTGCTGGTAAAGGCTGGCATGGATGTACAGCGGTTGCTGGTGAACAACCCACGCACTGTCACAGCGGCAGACGCTGAGGCACTCTACCGCGCGATTCTGTAAAGGGAGCGTTTACGGCTGTCCCTTTTAATTAGAGTCTTTATAATGAGTTGGGGTAAATAATGGTTTAGCACACAAAGTTTAGT